>Ga0214473_10000516_pt1 | contig 54370 bp, 47 predicted proteins | sample RVTome_7_FD_203509 | JGI IMG/M metagenome (GOLD analysis project Ga0214473, IMG submission 203509) | Soil microbial communities from uranium-contaminated site in the Upper Colorado River Basin, Wyoming, United States - RVT98D197 | ecosystem: Environmental > Terrestrial > Soil > Contaminated >... | reverse complement strand
CTTCCGCGTCTTGGATGCCCCGAAAGCCATCGACCCAGGCAGGCTTGATTTGCCTTGCCCCCGGCAACCCGACAGCGGCGAAACCACAGGACAGCGCCGTCCAGGTGTCTGATTCCTCTTGTCCTTATCCGAGTATACCCTGGACTATGATAGCTCTCAAATCGCCCCGTGATATTGACCTCCACGCGAAATTCGGGCATTCCTGAAAGGGTTCACTCCCGATTTTCCCCTCTTGCCTGCCAAGTTAGGGTTTCTCCCCATCCTGAACTCATATAGCGGACAGTCAATAAACGCGCACCGTCTCACTTCCGCCACGTTGCCACTTGAGCAGTCCAGACACCGCACCCGAATTACTCTCAGGCGGGAACCTTTTCCCCGGCCGTGGCCGAACCTGAATTGATGAAGGGGACAGTCATCCGCCGGACAGTGCTCCACCTCGTGGCTGCTGCCGTTACAGCACCAGAGGCAGAATTTCCTTATCGCTTGCAGAGGTGTGGCCGAAGTGGCTTTAGATGTCGGTAAGTCCAGTGCATCAACATTCACTGTCGGAAGCCTCCAGGATGAAGACTTGAACCGGCCGGCCAGGGCGGGACGGTGAGCAGGGGAGCGCCGCCCGCCGCCGGACCGGTTCGGCAAAGCGCCCGAAACACTTGCCTCTTTTCTTTTGATGTTTTAAGTATTCGGTAGCGTATTCCATTTATCCGTTCCAGACGAATATCAAAGAAGGACGAGGTACAATCTATGACCAAGCAGAATTCTTCCGAAACTCCGGAGAAGCCGCCCAAGAAGGTTTTAGGGGGAACCGAGGACTTGCGGGGCGCGGCTATCGACTGGCCTCGCTTGCAGGCGATGATCTCTACGAAGCGTTTCTCAACAAGGGAATCACGCCGGAACAAGCCTCCGCAATCGTAGTATCCGCTGGCAAGGACAAGGAATTACAGGCTGTCGGTATACGCTTCATCCGGTGGGCGCGAGAAGAAGGAAAAAACTCGATGCCGATGATGTTGCCAACCTCGTCCACACCAACTCTTTTGCCCACCTGAATGCTCAGGAAGTAAAGGCCGCAAAGCAGACTGACCTTTTCGGTGGTGGTTTCGATGCGGCCCTTGAACTGATCCAAGATATGCCTTTCAAATCTTTCTTCTGGAATGCTGGCTATCCGCGGCCAGCGGTGGGATTGCGTTTTCTCGATACCTAAATCTTCAAGCCTCGGCGGTTTCACGGTTGCATAACGCAACTGTGATTTTCTATCGCCTCCTCTTTCCAGCATCCCGCTCACCCTCCGTGAGAAGGCAATTCAGTTTCCTACCTGCGATCTCGGCCAGGTCGCTCCGAGCCGCTTTTGCTTAATAAGACTCAAAGACTTATAAATACTGAATGACACCCCCCGCACCGCCACAAGCGCACTGCCGCCCCACCCTGCATGGTAGATTCTATAGAATGGTAACACCAGCGTTACTTGGGAATAAATTTAAGGTCGTTTTCCCCCAAATGACCGCCATTCCTGCCTCTGATGTTAATTTTATCGCATTTCATGGGTAACAACTTCGTTACTTGGCGATTTTCTTTTTTGAAGTCCACAAGTAACAAAATTGTTACTTATCCAAGTAACACAAACGTTACTCATAAAACGGCCTGAAGGGTATCCAGATTCACCATCACCCCGTTGTCCACCTTGTAATTTGTTTCAATCCCCGCCTCTTCAAGCTTATCGTGCAGGAAAAGGCGGGAAAGCCGTTCCCGGTCTGCCTTTGATGGTATTCGTTCCAGGGCTTCGGAAAAAAGCATCCATTCACCGGGCCTTTTTACCGATGGTGGAGCGATGACTGGTCGAGGTAGTTCCGGCGGATATTGCTTAGGCTTTTCCGCCGCTTCAGAGGCCAGCGACCTTTTTTTCTCACGCATAATCTTATCAAACCCAGGAGTTTCTTTTTTCTGGATCATAACTGCCCGAAACTCCGGCTTGCCATATTCCCGCCAGCGGTCACTAAGGGCGTAAAAGTTCGGCAATTTTTCTTTCGGCACGCCGAGCCGGGTGATGTCGATCAGCCCTTTCTCCACCAGTTCGATGATCGCCCGCCGAAAGCGGGGCCGGGTGAATCCGCGCCGGAGAGCTTCGGAGTAGGTGAGGGTGAGTTCACCGTTATTTGCGATTATCCACCCCCCGCGCCGGGCCGGTGATTGAGTGAACCGGGCCTTCAGCAGCAAAAGACAATACACCTGTATCGCATGCCCCGATAGACTCTTCCAGGCCGGCGAATACACAAGGTCGCGATCGAGACGTAGGAATTTATTGCTCGGTTTCATTTTTTACCCCGCGCCGATGGTATCCGCCGTTTTCATTTGTCCACTGGCTCCACCCGGCTCTGCATCCAAGCCACCAGGTCAGCGGTCGGATAGGCGATTTTCCGCCCCACCCGCAGCCGATTGGCCGGGCCGGAACCCTTACAGTCCATGTTTGCCAAAGTCCGGGCATTGAGCAGGCCCCCGGAAAAGCGACCGACTTCACTACGCGCCACCAGCGGCGCGGGCCAGGCGGCTGCCATTTTCTTAAAGATTTCACTCACCGTTTACCCCCATTTGATTGAGATTAACTTTTTAACATTCGCGTTATTATATTGCGTTAAATGATTGTCTGTCAAACACTTGTAGTTGACAAAATAGGGGCGAAAATAGAGGGATTATGTTCACCATCAGGGCGGGGCTATACGGAGAGCGAAAAGAAATAAGATCAGCGCTTCTCTCTGAGAACTATAGGGTCCACATTGAGAGCTTTTAGAACGGCTTTTATTGAGCGGTCAGGGGCTTTGTTTGGAAGTTCAAGAAACTTGAATGCCAGCCGCACCACGTTGTAGAAGGGGCCGTCCCGGTAAAAAGCAGGCTTTTCAATATATTTTGCAAAGAGCCTTGCGATTTCAAATGTTATATCCCACTCCAAATATGAAATAAATTCCCGAGGGCGGCCAGGCTTTGCTTGTTCCGATATCTCTTTTTCAAGGCGAGTTTTAATTTCGTACAGCGGCCGCCACTGAGGGGTGGCCTGCAAAAAGACAATTCGTGCCATATGTTCCACTGGTCGGCCCATGATGTCCTTGTCGTACATCGTTTCAACTTTCTGAATTACTTTTTTTAGAGCTTTCAGAATGTTCTTTTTGTATTCAATACTTGGAATGTAAGTTTTGCGACAGTCAAGAATTTGAATAACATCTATCAGGCAGGGATCAAGTTCCCTAAGAAATGCCTCTACCTTGTCCGGCTTATACGACGTAAGCCATTGCCGGATTTCCTTTTTTCCTATATCTGTCAAACCGGTTGGGCCAATCATTGTATAATCCTTCCAGTCTTGATCGTATTCGATTTTAGTTTTCAAAACCAATATCCGGCCGCCTGTTTAGTTTCCCCAATGTTCTTCACTGGAACAGAATCCACAGTCCCAACTCCTACCGCGCATCCTGCACGCAGGCTCGTGCTGGTACTGGCTTGCGTGGAACTTCTTAGTTACGGTTTGTAAGGATTTCACCTGGTTAACGCCACTACTTTTCCGGCCGGGATTTCGTTTATCGACTGGCTTAGTTTTGCGACCGCCTGTTGAAGCGCGCCCTGGCTTAGGTGGCTGTACCGTTCCGCCATCGCCAATGTTTGGTGTCCCAAGAGCGTTTTAACCGTGTACAGGTCAACCCCGGCCTCGACAAGCCAGCTTGCGAAGGTATGCCGTAAAGTGTGAAAGCAGACTCTGTCTCTGGGGTCTGTAACTTTCGCGTTGAAGCCAAGCCGATTGACAACCTTGGTGAAAGCATTTGATATTTCCTCGATCTTCCCGCCTGTTGTGGCCTTGAATACAAAGCCCGTGTCCGTGCCATCCGCCTTTTTCCGTGCGGCCAGCATATTCTTTACCGCCCCGGTCATAAAAGCCGTCCGGTTGCGGCCGCTCTTGGTGTCCCTCAGAAATAGGGTTCCCCGTTCAAGATCAACGTCCGTCCAGGTCAGATTGAAGATTTCTCCGGCCCGCAGGCCGCAATGGAGCGACAGCAAGGCCATGTCGTGCAATTGTGGACTCGTTTCTGCCAGTTCCTGCAGAAGCTTATCCGCCTCATCGCGGGATAAAAAACGTACCCGCCGGTTATCTTCAGTCGGCAATTTGACCTTACTCACCGGGTTCGGCCCTTCGCACAGGTTCAAGATTATCGCCAAGTTGAACACCTGCCGAACAACGGCAAGGCAGTAATGGACAGTGCGAGGCGATTTGCCTGCATCGGCCATGTTCTTTTTTATCCGCTCAAGATGCAAGGGCGATATTTTATTCAGCGGCTTGTCTCCAATTACTGGAGCAATCCACCACCTGAATAGACCGCTCTCGGTATTGCAGCTCCGGAGACTTTTATTGGCCTGGGCCAGGGGGAAATATGTCTGCTGGAAAAATTGTTCGAATGTGATCGAGTCCTTTTCCACTTGCTCACGTTCGAGCCGGTTTTGCTCTCGCTGCTCCCGTAGAGATTGCGGCCCGGAGCCGGTTCGATTGGCCTCTTTCAATTGCGCCAGATAACCGGCGGCCTTCCGTGCCGTTATGCCCTCAGAAGCCCAGCCGACCGCTTCGGAATACCCTCTTCCATTCGCCTTGTAATGAAGTACGAAGTATTGATCGAATTTTACCCCGTGCTTTCGGGTAGGGTGCAGCCTGTAACGGACACCCGGAAAATTCGTGCGATACCATTTCACTTTTTCCTCCAGGTGAAGTATGTACCACTCCTGTACCACCGTTTTTGATGAAATAGGATGTTTTTGAGTGATGTCCCATGATCAATCTTAGCACTCAAATTCTTATTTGTCAAGGATAAAGGTAAACATTGTGATATTTTGTGAAAGTGCTATTAACTGACTCTTAATCAGTAGGTTCAGGGTTCGATTCCCCGACGGCGCACCATGACAAAAAGCCGCCAATCCTCGACTTACAGGGATTGGCGGCTTTTTCCCGTCTTTACTCTTGCCTCATCTTAACGTATAAGCCGCTTATCTTGACATTCATTCAATGTCTTTCCGGACAATCTCTGGACACGGAATGTGAGTGGTGAATGCGTTTAGACCAGTGAAGCGTCAGCCGTGAGATTTAGACGAACTTACCGTTCGTTCGCGAGGGAGATGGATTTCAAATTGCACGAAAGACCTTGATTGGCAAGTCAGATATGGTTAATAATAAAACGAGAGTGTCTTTTCCAGGAGGGAGCGCGATGGATCTGCAGGTAACGTTTTCTATTCAGTTACCCATGAGGCTTACGAAAAGAGAGAAATGGTATCTGGCCTCCTGCCCGGTTCTCGATGTGCATTCACAGGGCGAAACGAAAGAAGCGGCAAAGAAGAATCTCGGCGAGGCGATACAGGTCTTTTTAATCTCCTGCTTCGAGCGGGGCGCTCTGGATGCGGTGTTAAAGGAATGTGGTTTCAAGCCCTTGTCTGCCTCCGAAGTGAAAAGCCGAACCCGGAATAGAAATATTATCAGCGTGCCGATTCCATTCTCCATTCCGCAGCCTGCCGAGCCTTCAGTATGCCGCGCCTGACTCCGGTGCACTGGAAAGTGTTGGAGTGCATCTTCCTTAAATACGGCTTCAAATATGATAGAACGAATGGAAGCCATAACGCCTACGTCAAAGCCGGCTTATCGAGACCAGTAATAATCCCGATGTACAAGGAAATTGATAAGGAGATTATTCTGAGCAATATGCGAACGGCGGGGATGAACAGGGTTGAGTATTTTCGACTTCTGAAGGAATGCAGTTGACGAGTGATCGACGTAAGCTCATCCGGTTCGATTCCCCGACGGCGCACCATGATAAAAAGCCGCTTCTTCCTGATCTGCAGGAAAGAGCGGCTTTTGTTTTTTATATGCCCAAATGGTTATCTTTCGGAGTCCCTTCGCGAGCGCCCGCACACTTAGGGCACCAGAATAACCAGTAAAATTCTTTCCCGCCGGTCTGAATAACCGCAGCATATCACATTGAAAGCCGAAATCCAGAAATTTTATTTCGCAGTCACCGGAAGTTCTGTAAGAGTGCCGCCATCGGCGCTGTCCGGTACAGCGTGAGTCTTCACATCTCCGTTTTTTTGGGCTTTTTCCCCTGTGGTGCGAACAAACTTGTTTGCGGCTTTCTTTATTTTTTTCTGTGCCTCCTTGACTTTATCACCTTCGATGACTTCTCGTTTGAGAACATCCTGGGTGAGAATGTTTACTATGTTTTCCGGCTCGATTTTCAATTCAGGGAACAAGCGGCGCATTTCTCTACGAATGACAGAGACAACCGGTTCCATAAGCACGAATTGCGCAACAGTAAATTTATTCAGAAGCTGAGAATGCAGATGATATATGTCCATAGCATCAGCAGAGATACCTTCGCGGCAAAGCAGGAATAAGCGATTTTGATCTTCTTCACTCTCAAGATTGACGTTTACGATGTTGAACGAAGAAACTTCCGCAAAATCTATTGGCTGGCTGAACATTATTCTGTAAAGACGCCATTCTATGGAGTTGGTGAGAACAATCCACTCAATGCCCTGATTTGCCCCGTAATTGAGAGCTTGGCGCAAGTGGGTTTCATTTAAATCTATACCTGCGGCCTTGACCTCAACCAGGTATTTGATCTTGCCACCAATCTTGACGGCAAGATCGCAATAGGTGCCTCGAATCTGCTGCTCGCTCGTTAATTCCTGGTACTTATCATAGCCAAACGTGTCAGAAAGGATGTCTTTGACAAGGGTAACGGTATCAGCCTCAGAGACATCCCTCGACTTGTGCGAGACCGCAATAGGTTGGAAACCTTTTAGTGTGGCCGAAAGCCGATTAAGTACTTTCTTTGAAATTTTAACCACGAGTTCCCCCTGATTGATGTGATCTATATCCTGCTACCCGTAGACAAATGGCGGGCACGGTGGCAGTCTGAGTACTCGCAGCATTTCGCAGTATATACCTAACCCCCCTGCCGTTTTCAGACTTTTGTGGTCTTTTTAGGCACCAGCAAAGCAGAGCGAAACCTTTGCTATCCTCCAGACTCGCGCGGTGTCTGGATTAATTTGGACGGCTTTCACTCTTAATATCATTTACGGCTGGTCCCGCCGGCCCAGGGAAAATCCTCATTTTGTAAGTAATCCCTACTTCAAATTCCCATCTACCAGGGCCTTGAGCTTCTCGGTCACCTCCCGGTCGAACTGGTCTGCGGCGCTTTCGAGATACTCGAGCGCGTCCGCTCGCCTGGCCGCCCTTTTGTAAGGCCGCTCCGTGGTCATCGCATCGTACACTTCTACCACCGCCAGAACCTTGCCGGCCTGGGTCATCTGATCGCCTTTCAGCCTCTCCGGATAACCCTCGCCGTTGAGCCTTTCGTGGTGCTGGGAAATCATTTTTATCACTTGTTCCGGGATGCCTTCATGCTCCCACAGCAGGGCCACGCCCTTATTTACATGCTCGTGGACCAGCCGGGTCTCGTCCTCGTCCAGCAGCCCCGGCTTGTTCAGCACATCCGTATCGATCGCGCTTTTGCCGATGTCGTGGAGCAGGCCGCCCAGGGCCAGGTTGAGCAGGTCGTCCCGGAAAAGCCCCAGCTCCGCGCCGACTCCGGTGCAGAGGAAAGACACGTTCACCGAATGCTGATAGGTCAAAAAATCGTGCGAGCCGATCATCAACAGGGAGCTCACCGCGGCCTGATTGGTGAAGATGAAATCCACCAGCTCCTCGGCCACCTCCACCAGCGCCTTCATCTTTTCGCCGCTCTTGGGGTCTTCGAGGAGATCCCGGACCATTATCTTGGTGGTATCCCTCAGCACCGAGGCTTTCTGGAGTGTGGACAGGGGACTGGAGCTCGAAATCTCACGGTCCGCGAAAAAGAGGCATTCGAGGTACTCACGGTACAGGGCCGTGTCTTCGTTGCGGATCAGGAGAGCGGCCCGGCCCTCGGCGATCGAGTTCCCGAGCTGCCAGGGGCCGGACTTATCGGCTTCCATCTCGGGCAATAGGCTCAACCGGTTACCCGCCAGCGAAAACAAGGGGAAATCGATTTCGCTGCCGGGCACGAAAAGTTTACGGTCGACCGGCAGGTAGCTGGCCTGGATCAGGTGGTACTGCCTGACTTCCGCGGGATCGTCGAACAGATGGGGGGCAAAGCCCGGACCGTACTCCTGCGCCTCGGCGGCCCGGCTGCGGTAATTTTCGTAGCGGGGATGGTCTTCCTTGCGGAGGTAAAGAGTAGCGACCCGGCTGTCGATCAGTTTTTCGAGGTGAGTGGTTTCGAACCTGAGATTGTTTTTCCGGTAAAGGACGAAAGTGTCCTTTTGCCGGATGTAGATGTCGAAGTCGGGAATGGAATCAACGACGATCCCTTTCAACGGTATCGGGAAATATTGCTGCGGGTCCATAATCGCCGATCCTTCCGTTCCAGGATATCCTTAATCCTGTAGCAGCTAATACAATGAATATATTACGGCGAAATGTCAAGCGCATCCTGCGGGATTCGAATGACACCGGGCCGTCCGGGCTTGCGTATTTTATACTGGTGAAAGACCTGCCGTTTGCATTAAATTCCCGTTATTGTTTAATTGCCCCGGTGGTCGGGAGGACCTCAGCCGGCAGGAAAGCGGATCGCTATGGAAGAAAATCAGGAGAAGAATCTGGACCGGCACAGCGGGATCGTCGCGCTCGCCGGCCGGCCGAACGTGGGTAAAAGCACTCTGCTCAACCGGCTGCTCGGCCAGAAAATCTCGATTGTCAGCCGCAAGGCCCAGACCACCCGTCAGCAGGTGCTGGGCATCCTCACCGCTGAATCGTGGCAGATCGTCTTCATCGATACGCCGGGAGTGATCGAGCCGCACGACCGCCTTCAGGAGTACATGCTCCAGGCCAGCTTCAAGGCGGTCAGCGGGGCGGACCTGGTGTTGATGATGATCGAGGCGAGCGTCGGGGACATCCTCGAAGACCAGCCTCTGCTCGAACGCCTGCGCGGCGTGGATGTGCCGCGGCTCCTGTTGATAAACAAGATCGACCTGATGGACAAGCCCCGGCTTCTGCCCCTGATCGCCCAATTCGATAAGACCGGCCTGTTCGATTCGATCCTGCCGGTAAGTGCGCTCACCGGGGACGGCCTGCCGGAACTGACCAGGGAGATCGTTGCCCGGTTGCCCAAAAGCCCGTTTCTTTACTCCGAGGACCAGATCGCCACGCAGCCTATGCGTTTTTTCGTGGCCGAACTGGTGCGGGAAACGATCTACGATATGCTGCACGACGAGCTGCCTTACGCTTCCACCGTGGTGGTGGATGAATACAAGGAAAGACCCAAAAACAAGATCTTCATTCGCACTTTGATTTTCGTCGAGCGGGAGAGCCAGAAAAAGATTATCATCGGCAGGAAGGGAGACCAGCTCAAGCGCATCGGCCAAGCCGCCCGAAAGAAGATCGAGGAGTTTACCGGCAACGGCGTTTACCTCGAATTATGGGTCAAAGTGCGGGATAAATGGCGCAAGGATTCTTTATTCCTCAAGCAGGCGGGATTCGACCCGCAGGCTATCTGAACAGGCAAAGGAGGATCGGATGCTGGATAAGAAGCTTCTCGAAATCCTGGTGTGCCCCAAGTGCAAGGGAGAACTGGTCTACGAGCCGGAAAAGAACGAGCTGACCTGTAACGCCTGCCGTCTGATCTACGAAGTCAAGGATGACATTCCGATCATGCTGATCGATGAAGCCAGGTCATTTTAGCTATCCCCCGGCCGATGCCGCAATCCAAGCACAGGGCGGCCGTCGCCGCCATTCTATCCGCGCTGCTGGCGCTGGCTGGACCGGCCCGCCAGTCCTCGGCCTCCAACTACGGATTTACTGTCGTTTCCGCCAGCCGCAGCCGGATCGAGGTGCGCTTCGATTTGCCCGGCTGGCGGCTCGATATGCTCGATCTGGGCGGTGAATCGTACGCCAGGATCGAGGCGGAGCGCGCCGAGGAGCTGCTCGTCCACGGTTACCCGGTCCTGCCATGTTACAAGGCGGTGGTGGCAGTCCCGCCGGGGTGCACCGTTTCATCCGGCTGGAGCGCCGGGCCTGCCCGCCGGGTCAACTCCGGCAGGATCGTGCCCGCCCTGGCGGCGGTCGGCATGCCCGACGACGCCGGTTACGACACTCCGGCTCCCGTGGCCTATTCCCCCGCTTTCGACCCCCGGTCAGACTGGCCCCCGCAGGCGGTGGCCGTCTCGGGCCCGGTGCCGTTGCGCGATCTGATGGTTGTCGAAATCCTCTTATATCCTTTTATCAGCCGTACCACCGGCGGAACCCTGCTGGTCACCGATAACTTCACCATTACTCTCGATCTGGCCGCCGGCGCCGCTGTTCCCGCCGGAGCTTTCCAACCCGCGCCGGAGCCGGAATTCGAACTGGTTTACCGTGAAGCAGTCCTGAACTACCAGCAGGCGGCCGGCTGGAAAATTCCCCGCAATCGTCCCGTTCCGGCGCTGGCCTCATCTCCGTTCGAGGGTGGGGAGGCCTGGGTCAGGGTCGAAATAGACTCGAGCGGCATGTATGCTCTCACCGGCAGCCAGCTTACCTCCGCCGGTATCGCCACGGCCGGTATCGACCCGGCCACGCTGAGACTTTACAGCGGCGGCAACCGGATGCTGGACGAGGATCCATCAGCCTCACGCCCGGCCCTGCGCCAGATTGCGCTGCAGTTGACCGGCGCCTCCGCCGGCAGGTTCGATGATGCGGACAGCCTCCTCTTCTACGCCCAGAGTGTAGACCGCTTTACGGCCGGCGTTACCGGCGGTATTTCGAGTATCCGGCACCGCTACGCCAACCGGGCGGTCTACTGGCTTACCTGGGGCGGGGAAGTCCAGGCCGGCCTGCGCATGGAAACTCCGGCATCCCCGCCCGGCCTCTCCACGCCGTACGAAACCGCGGAAGTCTGGTACCATTTCGAAGGCAATACGGAATATGCCGCCCTGGATGATATCAGCGGCGACAGAATCGACCCGGCGCCGGATTACTGGGCCTGGGTCGAGCAGGGGGACGAAACCGGGACCGCCCGCCGCCGCTTCGACCTCGCGGAAGACGTTTCCGCAGCCGGCAACTATCTCAGATACGAAATCTACGGCCGGGGACTGAACTACCCGGGCGATTTCAGCGTTTCGGTCAACGGCGGCCTGATCGCGAGCGGCGCGAACCGGGAGATCGCCGCCTTCACCAGCGGCTGGCTGGCACTGCCTGCGGGCCTGGTTACCGCAGCCGGTAACGAGCTCACTCTCGGCGCGGCCGGCCAATTGCTCGGCTTTTTCGAAATCCGGGCCGACACCCGGCTGGCCGTGGGCCAGGCCGGACAGTTCGCTTTCCACGAAACGCGCAACTTCATCAATCCAGGCTATTCGCTCCGGGCGCCCTCTCCCGCGGTCCGGGTCTACGATGTCACCGTTCCCGACCGCCCGGCAGTGATCGCCGTCCGGGACAACGGTAACGGCACGCTCGGTTTCAGTGCGCCGGTGGCGACCCAGGTGCGCTCATTCGTTGCCGTGGCCCCGGGAGGCTACCGCCGGCCGTCGAGTGTCGCGCCGGCCCGGCCGGAGCTTCAGACTGCGGCCGGGGCGGAATACGTGGTGATTGCGCCCCGCGAGCTATTCCAGCAGGCCCAGCGGCTCGCCTCCATGCGCTCCTCCCGCTACTCGACCCTGACCGTGGCCGCGGAAGACATTTACGATCGTTACTCATTCGGCCCGGTTGACCCGGCTGCGCTGCGGGACTTCCTGAAGGAAGCGTTCGACTCCTGGCCGGTCAGGCCGCGCTTTGCGGTTCTTTTCGGCGACGGCCACCTGGATTACCGTGGGAACACGGTTCAGGGGCGCTCGCGAGCCAATTACCTGCCGCCCTGGGTTTCAGGCCGGGACGTGGCGGTCGAGGAATGGTTCGCCCGGTTCGGCGGGGGCGACCTGCCGCAGCTCTCCATCGGCCGGGTTCCGGCGCAGTCCGCCTCCGAGGCCCAGGCCGTGCTGGACAAGATCGCCGCCTACGAGGCGGGCACGGATGCCGGGGAATGGTCGCGGCGGATCGTCCTGGTGGCCGATGATGGCTATGTGCTGGGCCGGGACTGCGATCCGGTGACCAACCACGTGCCGGGCTCCGAGCTGCTCGACTCCCTCTTCCCGGCCGAATTCGAACGGCGCAAGGTCTATCTGGACGCCTACCCGTTCGATCCGCCCGGGATCGGTACGCGTAAGCCCGCCGCCAACACCGACCTCTTGTCCTGGTGGAACCGGGGCGCCCTGGTGATCAATTACCTGGGCCACGGCGACAACCTCAACTGGTCGCAGGAGCGGGTCTTCCAGTCGGAAAGGGACGTGCCGCTGCTGGCAAATGGCTACCGGCTGCCGTTGGTCCTGAATTCATCCTGCTCGATCGGCCAGTTCGACGACTACCAGACGCAGGCCATGGCCGAGCGGCTGGTGGTGCATCCGGGCGGGGGAGCGATCGCGGTGTTCGCCGGCACGCGGGTCACTTTCGCCTTCCAGAACCTGGCTCTCAACAGCCTTTTCGTCCGGAATCTGTTCGAACAGCCGGGCCGGCCGATAGGCCTTTCCCAGCTCGAAGCCCGGATCGGCCTGGCGGGCAGCGACCTGGGAAACGCGGAACGCTATGCGATTTTCGGCGATCCGGCACTGATCTTGCATACTCCATCCAGGAAGCTGACTGTGGAAATCGAGCCCGGCAGCCGGCTCGCCGGCGGCAGCCAGGTGCAGTTCACCGGCCGCGTTGACAGCGAGGCCGGCCGTGCCGACGGCTCTTTTTCGGGAGTCGCCGCGATCAAGTTTATCGCCACGGGCCGGCCGGTAGATATTTCCTATCAATGTCGCTGGTTCGGTAACAATCTTACCCGTCAGGTAACATACGAGCGGGAGCCGGTGGTGTTGTTCAGCGGGCCGGTGACTGTAACCGGGGGAGTGTTCGGCGGGACGTTCATCCTGCCGGCCCGGCTCGCCGGATCGGTCCCGGCCGACTCCGCCGATCTGGGCACCGGGATGTTTATCGGCTACGCCACCAGCGAGTCGGTGGATGCGGCCGGCGCCAGTATACGGATGCCTCTGGCCGCAGACACCGGTGTGCTGTCCGACAGCGTGGCCCCGCAGATCAGGGTTTATTCAGGCGGCAGGGAAACCGGCGACGGCGACCGGGTGAGCCGCGCCGAAAAGCTCGAGCTGGTGGTCAACGACCAAAGCGGAATCAACACCACCGGCAGGCCGGGCGAACAGTTGACAGTGGAGGTGGACCAGGGGCTGACCTGGTCGGCGGACCTGACCGGGTTGTTCAGCTATCGGCGGGACAGTTACCAGGAGGGAACGATCGAGGTCGAGTTGAACCGGGTGAGCGAGGGGCTGCACAGTTTCCGTTTCCGGGCCACGGACAACGCACTCAATACGGCCCGGCTCGAACTGATGCTCTACGTCGCCGAATCAGCAGGCCGGCTCACCCTGACCGGAGTGGTAAACTACCCGAATCCTTTCAGCGATCAGACTGCGATCTGCTTCGAAGTGAGCCGCCCGGCTGAGGTACTGATCCGAATATTCACGGTTGCCGGACGCCCGGTTCGTGAGCTGCGGGACCACTTGCCGACGGCGGGCTTCCACAGCGTGGACTGGGACGGACGCGACGAATATCGACAAAAGGTTGCAAATGGAGTATATTTATATAAAATCATCTGCAAATCGAACGAAATCGGTTCTTTATCAAATTCCGAGGAGGTAGAAGCCGTCGGGAAAGCCCTACTTAGTCGCTGACAGGAAATCCGGGCCCCCAGCCCGCGTGCTGATACTCACATTGATGAAAAAATTTCAACTTCCCCCCGGAAGGAGAATTGAGATGTTGAGAAAATTCCTGCCCGCTTTGTCAGTAATCGCCATGGTCCCTTATCTGGTGCCAAATCTTCTGGCCCAGGGGGTCAAGGCGGAATACACCGAACGAAACGGCGCCCGCGCTATCGGCATGGGCCACGCCTTCACCGGCGTAGCCGAGGGTTTGCCGACGGTGATCTGGAACCCTGCGGGCCTGGTGTCGATAAATCGACCCGAATTCTATTTTTCGCGCTATAACGGCTTTTCTTTCACCGTCAGCGACATGAGCGGGGCCGAAACCGAAGACCAGATCAGCTTCAACTTCTTCAATTTCGGCATACCGATTAAGGACATCGGCGTGGCTGCCATTTCGATGAACCTCTGGGACCTGGGCTCCAGCGAGGTGGTGGGCCAGGGGCAGAACCTCACCGGAATTGACAATCAGAGCCTCTGGATGATCTACGGCTCTTTCGCCAGCCGCCTGAACAAGAAGATCGATCTCGGTGTGTCGATGAAGTACATCCGCGAGAAGCTTTCCAGTTCCCAGGGAGGCATCGGCACGGGCGTGTCACTGGATTTCGGCCTGCTGTACCGGCCCCTCGAGGAGGTGCCTTTGCAGTTCGGCGCCTCCCTGCTGGATTTCGGCACGAACATGCAGTTCAACAACGAGAACCAGTCTGACAGGCTGCCGCGCCGCATCAGAGTCGGCTTCGGATACAACATCCTCAAGCACCTGCTCGAACAGGACCGCTTCAACCTGCTCCTGGCCGCCGATTACGAGAGGTTCCTGGTGGGCAATCCGGCCAACACAGGAGTATTCGTGGGCAGCGAGTTTTCGATCGAGCCGATCGAGGACATGTTGCTGGCCATGCGCGGCGGCTACATGAGCGAAGAGGGAGACCTGAGCGGCGGGCTGATCGGTTTCGGTATCAATTTCCACGGCTACAGCTTCGACATCGCGCGCGAAATGGGAGTCAACCCCCTGAGCGACCGGACGTTCTATTCGCTTTCGGCTCACTTCTGACATAGCCTCGCATAAATTGACTCGACGGGGCGCTCTTTGGCCGGTATTCCCGGAACAGGGAGCGCCCTGTTTTTTAACTACCGGCGGGTGAAAATGGTAAAAGAGATTTCGACAGCGGCTTTTCTCTGCCTGCTTCCGGCGGTGGGCCACCTGGCCGCGGAAACGCCAATTCAGTCCGGCCCACGTAGAGTTGTAATTGCAGCTCCGGCGGCCGGCCGGTTCGAAATTCTCCGGCAAGAGGACCCTCAGGCCCGCCATGAACTCGGCACGCCCATGAAACTCCTGCTGGGCGCCCTGGTTCCCGGCCTGCCGCAGTTTTTGGAGGGCAAGCCGCGCGCCTGGGCGTACTTTGCAGCCGAGGGCGCCAGCATTGCCGGTTTCGTCTCGCGCAATATCAGCGGCAACAATTTCAGGGCGCGTTATAAGCTCCTGGCGCGCACCGCGCGCAACAACTACGTCTACCCCGGCTTCCGCAACAACACCACCGAAACCGTGGACATCCTGCTGCCGGGCTACGGTGAATACTACGAAGACCTTCTCAAATGGCCCTCCAGCGGCGATTACGATGACGACCCCTCCCAGGCCGGGCTTCAGCCCGAAGCCGACCCGCGCACCTACAACGGGCACCAATGGGAGATCGCCAAGATCAACAATTATACCCAAACCAACGGCGGCCTGCCGGTGCCGGCCGGTGAAGCCGAAGTACAGGCTGCGCTCCAGGCCTACAACCGCCAGGTCTACCCGGTGGCCTACGGCTGGGACTGGACCGGTCTGGACCGGGAAAAGGTCGATTACCGGCGCCTGTTCGACAAGAGCGAGAGCGCGTTCAGAAGGAGGAGCACTTTCGCCACTATCCTGGTGGCAAACCACCTGGTGAGCGTACTGGACGTGCTGGTGAGCGAGAAGCTCAATCGAGCCGATTTCATGGCTGGCCGGGGCCTGCAGGTCCATCTCGAGCTCGACCGGCCGGATGCCCCGACCGGGATGGCCAGGCCGACCCTTTCCGTATCCCGCCAGTTCTGACACTATTTACGGCCGCGCCGTTTATCTTGTTGACCGCCTCCGAGGGCCGGCTTAATATATTGGCTCATACTGCACGGCGATTCAGGAAACCGGTACCCCGGAACGAGACAAGCCATGATTTGGCGTTCCCGCCCCATTCTCCTTTACCTGCTTCTTTTCTCGACCGTATCCTGCGGCGGGTCCAGTGATAAAATAATCCGGTTCAAGCTCTCCCACGGACTCGATGTGGTGCATCCTGTGCACCAGGCCATGGAGTACATGTCGAAACGGCTGCGGGAGCTGTCCGGCGGCAGCATGACGATCGACGTTTATCCCAGCGAGCAATTGGGAAGCGAGCGCGAGTCTATCGAATTGGTGCAGTTCGGCAGTATCGACATCACCAAGACCAGCGCGGCGGTGATGGAGGCTTTCGTGCCCAGTTACAGCGTCTATTCCCTGCCTTATCTCTTCCGCAACGAGGAGCACGCCTGGAAAGTTTTCGGGGGGGATATCGGCGAGGAAATACTGTTGAGCGGCGTGCCGATGGGGCTGAGGGGCCTGTGCTATTACGATTCGGGGAGCCGCAGCTTTTACACCAAGAAGAAGCCCATCCGCAGCCCGGATGACCTGGCGGGAATGAAGATCCGGGTGCAGAAAAGCTACATGGCGGTTCGCACCATCGAAATCCTCGGCGGCTCGCCCACGCCTATCGACTGGGGAGAGCTCTACACCTCCCTCCAGCAGGGAGTGGTGGATGGCGCTGAAAACAATCCACCCTCGCTCTATACTTCCCATCACTATGAAGTCTGCCCCTATTACTACCTCGACGAGCACACCACTATCCCGGATGTGCTGCTGATGAGCCAGGTGGTCTGGGAGCGGCTTTCCGAACAGCAACAGAGGATGATCCAGCAGGCGGCCAACGAAAGCATGCGCTACCAGCGCGAAATCTGGACAAAAATGGTAAGCGAATCAATCGAGAAAATAAAGGAAGCCGGAGTGGAAGTGGGAGTGCCGGACAAGACGCCCTTCATGGAAAAAGTCCAACCCCTCTACGAGCAGTACCGGCAGACGAACCCAGTCGAATATCGGCTCGTCGAAAGGATCCGGGCAGTGCGCTGAATACGCTTGAAACGAAACATAAGAGAAAGAATGATAACTGGTTAATTTATATAATATTAGCAATCAGGCTTAACAATGTTTCTCTGGTTGAAAAAATTGCTCGACCGTCTACTCGATACCGGTCTCTGGGTATCCATGCTGGTCATGACCCTGACCGTGCTCTGGCAGGTGTTCACCAGGTTTGTACTCGGCAGTCCGAGCAGCTGGACCGAGGAACTGGCGATATTCCTGCTGATCTGGATCGGCCTGCTGGGATCGGCGGTGGCCCTGCGGCGCGGGTCACACCTTGGAATCGACATCCTGGTGAACCGACTGCCCGAGCGCTGGGGGCGCCTGACTGCCGTATTCGCCTACTGCTGCATCATCTTCTTTTCGACCGGCGTGTTTTTCCTGGGCGGGCTGAAAATGGTGGCGGTGGTTCTGATGAATAACCAGATCAGCCCGGCGCTGCACATCAAAATGGGCTTCGTTTATCTGGCCCTGCCGATCAGCGGCTTTTTCCTGACCCTTTATGCGGTGGAGTTCGTCATCGAGGAGCTGCTGATCCTGACCGGCCGCGGGAAGGCCTCCAGCGTAGAGGCCGAACGGCTTAAAGTATCACTCGATTAAGACACTTTATATTATTTAATATCAGTATATTGGGAGTTTGAAGCAGGAAATGGAATATCTGCCTCTGATAGTCATGCTGGTCACATTCGTCGTCCTGCTCCTGCTGAACGTTCCTATCGCCTTTTCGATAGGGCTCAGTACCCTGGCGGCGCTGTGGGCTATCGGCGGAAGGCCGGCCCTGGTCACGATAGCCCACCGGGTAGCCACCGGGATAGACACCTTCGCACTGCTGGCCATTCCATTTTTCATCCTGAGCGGAATGCTGATGGGCCGGGGCGGGCTCGCCAAGCGCCTGATCGATTTCGCCGGCACCCTGGTGGGCCGTTTCACCGGTGGGCTGGCGTTCGTCAACGTCTTGACCTGTATGCTGTTCGGCAGTATCAGCGGTTCAGCGGTGGCGGCCGTTTCATCCATCGGCGGATTCATGATCCCGGTGATGAACAAGAAAGGCTACGACCGGGATTTCAACGCCGCGGTCAGTATTACCGCGGCGACCACGGGGCTGCTCATTCCACCCAGCAACATCATGATCGTCTATTCGCTGGCCGCCGGCGGCCTGAGCGTGGCGGCGATCTTCCTGGCTGGCTTCCTGCCCGGCATCCTGATGGGTCTGGGGCTGATGTTCGTCTGCTGGCTGATCGCCAGGCGCAAGGGCTACGGCGAGGGTGACCGCAGCTCGATCAAGGAATTCCTGGTAAAGTTCAGGCGGGCCATCCTGAGCCTGCTGCTGGTCTTCATCGTCCTGGGCGGCATAATCGGCGGGATATTTACCGCCACCGAGGCCAGCGCTGTGGCCGTGCTCTACGCGTTAGTCCTGACCGTGATCCTCTATCGCGAGGTGAAGTGGAAGGACCTGCCCCCGATACTGCTCGAATGCGGCATTACTACCGCCGTAGTGATGCTGTTGATCGGCACCTCGGTGGCGATGAGCTGGGTGCTGGCCTACGAAAACATCCCGCAGACAATCAGCGCGTTTCTGATATCGCTGACCGACAACAAAATCGTCATCCTGCTGATCATCAATCTGCTTCTGCTCATTGTGGGCACCTTCATGGACATGACGCCGGCGGTGCTGATTTTCACTCCGATTTTCCTGCCGGTGGCGCTCGAGCTGGGCATACATCCCATCCATTTCGGGATCATTATGATCTTCAACCTCTGCATCGGCCTCTGCACCCCGCCGGTGGGGACTTGCCTGTTCGTCGGCTGCGCGATCGCCCACACCACGATCGGCAAGGTGACGCGGCCGCTTTTGCCGTTTTTCGTGGCGATGATCGTAGTTCTGTTCCTGGTAACCTACCTCCCGCAAATCTCCCTCGTGGTTCCCCAGGCTTTCGGCTACAAATGATTGTCCGGGCAGCCGGATCCGGGCCGGTTGCCCGCCGTCGGCTTACCTGTTATATTAGCCCAAACTTTTTCCGGTTTCGTGTGTAAAATTAATGAACATCCGTAAAGATTTGGCCTTAAAGACGATAGGCAGAATCATGCGAAAACTTTGTCTTCTGGCAGGTGCGTTCCTCGTTCTTTTCAACGCCGGGCCATCCGCCGCCGACCAGCTTCCGGATACCCTTTCGAGCCCGGTCCTTTTTCAGATCGCCGAAGAAGCGGTGAAAAACCGCGGCTGGACCCGGGCCAGGGAAGCGCTTGAAAAATGGCTTAAAAAGGAGCAGCCCACTGTCCAGGCCCTGTTTTACCTGGGAGAGGCGCAGCTCTACCTCAAGGACGAAAAGGACGCGGAAAAGTCTTTCAAGCAGGTTCTCGACAGGGACAAGGCCAATCTCGAGGCGCTGGATGGTCTCTGTGAGGTTTACCTGATCCGGAACAGAGCAAAAGACATGCAGAAGACCCTCGAAAGGATGAAGAAAATCGCCCCCGCCAGCCGAAAGGTGCGCTACTACGAGGCGATGGGGGCGGACAAGTTCTCCCTGAAGGGTTATCCCGAGACGTTCTTCTGGGACACGCTGGAAGAGCTGGTGCGCCAGGATTCGAGCGACGTCCAGACTCTCAGCGTCCTCTGCGATGCCTACATCAACGACCGCTTTCTGGAGCGCGGCATCCTCTTCCTCACCGAATTGCAGGACAAGTTCGGCGATCGTTCCGAATACTATTTCCAGCTTGCCAGGATTTACGCCAACTCCGGCGACAAAGACCTGGCCCGCGACTTTTTCCGGAAAATCGCGGAAGAGGAGGGGATCGATAAGCTCACGCCGCGCCAGCGATTCATGATGTCGGTCGAGCTGTTCGCTCTCGAAGAGGATGCGATGGCCTGCGATGCCTACTTCAGCGCGGCCCGCAACATGGACGACCAGCTCGCCCAGGAAGTTTTCAATGATCTCAAGGATCTGACCATCAGCGACCAGCGCCGTGAATTCGAATATACGCCCAGTGGACGCAAGGGAATCTGGCTCATCTCTTTCTGGGGAAGGAAAGACCCCACGCCGACCACGCTCAAGAACGAGCGGCTGGTGGAACACTACCGACGGATCAGGTTCGTCCGCAAGGAATACTACAGCCCGCTGAGACCTGGTTACGACGAACGCGGGCGAGTGTACATCAAGCACGGCGAACCGGACCAGAAGATCAGTCTCAACGGCAACTGGGCGATCCGCGACAACGAAAGCTGGCTCTACAGCAAAAACCGCTCTAATTCCCTGATTTACAATTTCGTGGCGCGCAACAATTTCTACCGGATAGCCTACAGCCTCGAAGAGGCCCTCATTCCGGACCTGCAGACCGAAATGAACAACGGCGGACGCAACGTCGAGGAGCTGTTCCGTTCACGCGGCGAGCTGGACCCGAAATACAATGAGCTGGCCAACGAGATGCACAATTTCCAGGGCGGCAGTATCGAAGACGCCAAGCACACTTACATGATGGACCTTTTCAACGACGAATCGATGCTCACCGAGCGCGGGTTGACCGAGGGGGAGACCACCGAAACCTTCGAGTTCAAGCAGGAAGACGAGCCGATGAACTACTACTACTTCCCCGTGGCGCTCAAAGGGCCGGACACGCTGAGCTCGCTGGGAGTGTTCTTCGGCCTGCCGACCGACCAGGTCAAGGTCCCGGACCCCTTCGGAACGGTGGAAATCCCGGTCGAACTTGAAGTTGTGATATACGACAGTTGGTGGCAGGAAGTGGCGCGTGTCAAGCAGGACAAAACCTACCGCGTGCCGAATTTCGTCGCCTCGAAAGAAAATCTGATTCCCGACCTGCTCAGTCTGCAGCTCAAGCCCGGCAATTATCACATGGCCACGCGTCTCAAGCAGACCCAGAGCAACCTGATGCAGATTTACCAGAGCAACTTTTCGGTGGATTCCTATACCGGCACCGACACCCTGCACCTCAGCGACCTGATCCTGGCCACCGATGTGCAGGAGGACTCGCGGCCGAGCAAGTTTTCGATCCGCGGCTACCGTATCTCGCCCATGCCCTCGGCATCCTTCACATCCGAGATGCCGATTTTCGTCTACTACGAGATGTACAACCTGCATCCGGACTCTTCCGGCACCAAACGGATCAGGGTCGATTACCTGATCAGCAGCTCCAACCGCAGCCTCAGCGCTGCCCGCAAGATTATCAACGCTCTCGGACGCTTTATCGGCGTGCGGGAAGAGGTCGGCAAGGTGGTGACCACTTTCGAACAGGATATCCGCCGGCCCGGCGGAATCGATCCGATCTACATCTCAGTCGATCCCACCGGCTACGTCCCCGGCAACTACAGCCTGATGGTCACGGTCACCGATACCGTCTCGGGCCAGAGCGCCTCGAAAGACGTCACTTTCCTAATATCCAAATAGGGGACGGGCCCGGTCGGGCAGGCAAAAGCCACAGCCGGAAAACCGTGGCGGTGGAGACTCTCTACTCAGCCAGCTCGAACCGAAAAGAGCCGTGGTCTGCGCGGGTCAAAGAGTGATGATATTCAGCAGGGAGCCGATGTTTTTGAAAACCTTGAGGGCGATCAGAATAAGCAGGCCGAAAATAGCGGCTGTCACCAGGACGTTGACTACGTCATGGAAATAAAAAAGCGGTCTATCTTTCATTGCCCGATAGCAAGCTTTCGCTCAGGGTAATCGGCACTTTTCAGGAACAGGATAAATCGGCTTAGTTGCCTTTTTTACGATAAGACTTGACAAATAAGCCCGAAAATTTTATCTTTAGGCAACTTTTTTTTATTTTCCGTGTCTTTAGACAGGAAAACATTTCGAAACATTAAAACCGTTTCAGCGAGATTTCATATAAGTCTTAACTAAAATATCACGTTTCCGGAGACCGTCAAGCAATCTTTTTTTTTTCTCCGAATCTGAACGATCCTGACGTAAAGGAGGGATAAGTAGGGTTCCAAAGAAAAAGGTTGCTTTTTTATTGGTATGATTCGTGCATGGGAGAGGGTGGAGACGATCGATTGATTCGCAGAAATGGACCAAAACGGGCGAAAAGGGCCCATCAAGCCAGGAGAATTACTTCATGCGAGACCGTGCTTTGGACGGTACTATTGAAAAAAGAACCAGGAACTGTCTGCGGAATGGACGCTTGCGAAGACGGGGATGGGGATTTATCACCGGCTCCAGCGCAAACCTGTTGCTCGCCGTCGTAGGGGTCGCTCTGATGGCGACAGTGGTGCGCGGCGTGTACCAGTTGCCGCAGACAATCTCCGTCGAGTCCAAGATCAGGGCCGGCGCGCTCATTCCTGACCGGGAAATCCCGGCGATTGCCGAGGCGATCGCCATGAGGCAGGCGGCCGAGGAGCTGGCCGGCCGGACTCAGACCAGCAAGGAGATCAGACAGTACGCCAGCCGGTTCAGTATCGACCACGAGCTGGCCCGGATGATTTACGATATCAGCGTGGACGAAGCGATCGATCCCGAGCTGATTTTCCGGATTGTCTGGGTGGAAAGCCAGTTCAAGCAGGACTGTGTGGGCACCGTGGGCGAGATCGGTCTGATGCAGGTGCGCTACAGCACCGCGGTCACGATTGACCCGGGCGCCACCCGCAATAAGCTGTTCGATCCGGCCTACAACATCCGGCTGGGCATCAAGCACCTTAAGGACCACCTGCATTTCTACCGCGGGGATACCAGACTGGCGCTGTTGGCCTACAACCGCGGCCGGGGCAGGGTCAACGAGCTGATCACCCTCGGGCTCAACCCGAGCAATGGCTACGCCCGCAAGGTGCTGGAAACCAACCTGTGAGCGAAAGAACTTTTGGCGTTGGATGCCGCCGGCCGCTACGATTGCGGTCGGCGTTTTTTTTCGAGCTCGCGCCGGTACTCAGTCAGGCAGGATATGCAGGTCGGGGAGGGCGGGCAGGGGAGCGACTTTTTGCAGCCAGTGAACCACGTCCTTGCAAAACGGGGTCGAATAGTTCCGGCCGGTGATTTTATTGCCGGGGAAGGCGCTTTCCGCTACGAAAACGACCAGCGAGATGGAGACTGCGCTCTTGGCCAGGCCCAGCGCTCCTCCGGCCAGCCTGCTCAAGGGCCTGGTTTCCGCTTCGCCCAAGTTTTTATTCAGGATCCAGCCCAGCATCTTGACCGCGAACCAGACCAGCAGGAACTGGGCCGTGAACGAGGCGGCATAGAGCGAGGGGCCGGGAGGAAAAATGCTTTCGAACCAGGAGGTGGTGTAAGTGTAGTAATTAGCAGCGGCGAACGAGCCGGCGGCGATCGCCAGCAGGCTGAACACCTCGAGCAGCAGCCCGCGGAACAACCCCCGCAGGGTAAAGAACAGCAGGATGATCAGAATGATGAAATCGGCTACGGTAAACATACCGGCTCAAGAAGCTGACGCTGAACTTTTCAGGGATTCCAGGCAAAGAAATAAAGTGCTTTCATTTTAACCGAGCGGCTTGACATTGTCAACTGACCGGAATAACTTGAAATAGATATATAATGGGGGCGATCTGGTTTCGACGGGGACAAGCGACAGGTTATGGCTGCATGCCGGGGTCCCGTACCCCGTAACAAACGGGAAATTCTACAACTGCCAACGACAACTTGGCTCTGGCTGCCTAACCTAAGGCATCCACGTCCGTCACGAGCTCCCAGCCTGTGGAGCTGTGCCGGGCGACGCTGAAACAGGCTGGTCCGGTTCAATGCCGGAGGGTTCCGGACGAGATCTAATCCGGCTCTTCCGGCCGGCAGCTCAGTCGGCGGAGCGGCCGGTCGGTGAAACCAAAACGCCGACTATGCATGTAGACGCCATCTCAGGTCTGTCTTCGGACGCGGGTTCGATTCCCGCCGCCTCCACCATTTCTTTCCAGGGTAAACGTTAAATGCGTTTACCTTTTTTATTTCCAGGATTCATGCAAGATTATCATCCGGCGTTATCGATCGATCCCCGGCTGGAACACCTCAGCTTCTCCCGGGACCGGCATTTCCGTGCAACTTCACCGATGAAGGCGGCGTTTAAGTACCAAACGCGGCGGTGAGAGAGGTCGGCTGCCCACTGGAAAGCTATAGGCGGGGGATCGAGCATCAGGTAGAGATTTACCCGGAATACCCTGGACAATCGAACTACCATTTCATAGATTGGCAGAAGTTTAAAATCCTTCCCTTCCTGCCGCAGGTAACGGCTGTCCGGTATTTGGCCGGCGGTTTCGATTGATAATATTGCTTGTTTCACGACCTCCATCAGATGAAACTGCTCAAAGATAAGCTCCACATCCTCCTGATCCTCCTGGTAGCGGTGGTGTTTGCCGGCCGCTTTCTCTGGCACCTCGACGATAACGTGGGCTACGGGCCGGACCAGCCGATTCCTTTCAGCCACAAGCTTCACGCCGGCCAGTACAAGATGAACTGCCTCTACTGCCATTCGGCCGCCGAAAAAGGCCCGCACGCCGGCATCCCGCCGATGAACGTCTGCATGGGCTGCCACAGCGTGGTCGGGCTGGATAAGGAAAACATCAAGAAGCTGAACAAGCTCTTCAGCGAGGGCAAGGTGGTCGAATGGCAGCGGATCCACCGCCTGCCCGATCACGTTTATTTCAGCCATAAATGGCACCTGCGGGCCGGCGTCGACTGCCAGGCCTGCCACGGCGATGTGGCCGCCATGCCGCTGGTGCGTCAGGTCAACAAGCTCGAAATGGGCAACTGCCTGGACTGCCACCGCCAGTCCCAGTACTATCAGGCCTGGGCCGATTCCGTGGCCGCCGGCAGCGCTAATCCCGCGGCCGGCTCTTACCAACGGTTTCCCTATCTGAAATACCTGGACGAAAAGACGCTGGCCAGTGGACTGGCTACACCGATAGCCTCCGCTGCGGTCAGCGTTCCCCAAAGGCCGGCGACCGGGGTTTTCGCCGGGCAGAACGCCATGACTCAATGCACAACCTGCCATCAGTAAGCTGACGGATCGGGACAATGACCGATAAAATCGATAAAATCTGGACCGACCTCGAACAGTACTACGGGACGACCGGAAACGTTCAGCCGCCGCCGGACGGGCCGGGGCAAAAACAGGGGACGGACGGTCTGGGCCGCCGTGAATTCCTCAAGCTGGGCGGCGTGGCCGCGGTCTTTTCCATGGTCGGCTGCATGCAGCGGCCGGCTGAAAAGATCATTCCGTATCTCAACCAGCCTGAGGAAACGGTTCCCGGCGTGGCGACCTGGTACGCCACCACTTGCGGCGAATGCCAGGCGGCCTGCGGAGTGCTGGCCCGGGTGCGCGAGGGACGTCCGGTCAAGCTGGAGGGCAACCCGAACCATCCGTTGAATCGCGGCGCTCTCTGCAGCCGAGGCCAGGCGGGCCTGTTCAACCTCTACGATCCCGGCCGTCTGCGCACTCCGGTGCGCCGTAAGCCCGATGGCGGCTGGGAAGAAGCCGAATTCGACGAGCTCGACGGTGAAATCGCCGGTAAGCTGAAAAGCGTGACCGGCGAAGTGGTGCTCCTGACCGGCGCCTGGCACGGCCCGGCCAGGGTCGACCTGGCGGAAAAATTCCTGGCCGGATTCCCGAATTCGCGGCACCTGAAATGCGAAGCCCTCACCGATTATCTCTGGATCGAATCCCTGCAGGCGGCTTTCGGCTCCGGCCTGCCTGCGCTTTACGCTTTCGACCGGGCCGATCTGGTGGTCACTTTCGGCGCCGACCCCCTGGCATCTTCGCCGTACCGGATGCAATACCTGCGGGATTTCGCCGGCCGCCGCGACCCGGACGCCCAATCCATGCTCAGGCTGGTGTGCTTCGACCCGGCCATGAGCGAAACCGCGGCGCTGGCTGACCAGCGCTACCCGGTCAGGGGCTCCGAACTTTATAAAGCGGCCGGCGCCCTGGCCCGGCAGATCATTGCGGTGAAACGCGTTTCGCCTTACGCCGAAGACAGCCGGGTCACCTCGGCGCTGGCGGAGTTCGACTCCGGCCTGGTGGAAAACTCGCTGGGCCTGCCGGCCGGCACTATCGTCGCGCTGGCCGAACAGTTGATCGCAGCCGGCAGCCGCGCCCTGCTCATTTCGGAAAACTTCTCCAACACCGGCCCGGGCGGCAATCAGCTTCATCTGCTGGTGAACCTGCTCAACAGCGCTCTCGGCTCGGTCGGCAACACGTTTATCGTGGATGCCGCGCCCCGGTCGCACCGGACCGATTCTCTGGCCGAGCTGGCTCGGCTGGTGGAAAGGATGGCCGCCGGCCAGGTGGGCGCGCTGATAGTCTGCGGAGTTAACCCGGCGCACGTTCTGCCGGCGGAAGCGGGCCTGGCCGAAGCGATTGCGCGGGTGCCCCTGAAAGTCTCTCTCGCCGACCGCCTGGATGAAACGGCCTCCCTCTGCGACTGGGTGCTGCCCTCGCTGCACGGCGCCGAAAGCTGGAACGATGCCGAACCGCTGCGGGGAGTCTACTCTCTCCAGCAGCCCACTATCTCGCCAATCTGGAACAACCGCCAGGCCGAGGACAGCCTTATGCGGATCGGCCACCGGCTGGGCATTCAAGCTTTCAGCGCCGGGGAAAACCCGGTCCGCTGGCGGGATTACCTGAAAAATTACTGGAAAGAAAATATTTATCCGGCCGCTGATTCCGCCGGCGGTTTCGACAGTTTCTGGGTCGCCTGCCTGCGCGAGGGGGTCTGCCGGATGGAGACCGATTCGGCGGCGAAAGTTAAGCCCTCGTTCAATCCGGAGTCTTTGGCTGAACTGATGGCATCCGGTAATGTGGAGAATTCGCTGGAGCTGAGGCTGACCGCGAGCTCGGTGCACCTGGACGGCCGGTCCGCCAACAATCCCTGGCTCCTCGAATTGCCCGACCCGGTCTCGCGGATCACCTGGGAGAATTACCTTTCCCTGGCTCCGGCCACCGCCGAAAAGCTGGGCCTGGCCCGGGGCGACCTGGTGAAAGTCGCTGCCGAAGGCCGGGAAGTCGCGGTGCCGGTGAACGTGCAGCCGGGAGTGGCCGAGGGTGTGGCGGCGCTGGCTGTCGGCTGGGGCCGCAGCTCAGTGGGTGAAGTGGGGAACGGCCGGGGAGCCAACGCTTTCAAGCTGGCTTCGACTGGCCGGGTGGGCCTGCGCTTCACTCTCGACAAAGTCGACATTACTGCCACCGGTGAAAAGGTGCGTCTGGCTGGGGTCCAGGGCCACGACGATACCGCCGGCCGGCCGATAGTCTTCCTGACCACCCTCTCCGAATACCGCCAAAATCCTTCAGCCGGGCAGTTCGGCCACGGCGGCCACGAGCAGATCGACGTGACCATGCCCGAATACACCCGCCGCTCGATCTGGGGACCAGACCACGCTTACCCGGGGCACCGCTGGGGCATGGTCGTGGACCTCAACCGCTGTAACGGCTGCGGCGCCTGTACCCTGGCCTGCCAGGCCGAAAACAACATCCCGGTGGTGGGCAAGCAGCAAGTGCTCAACGGCCGCGAAATGCACTGGATCCGGATCGACCGCTACTACCACGGCGACCCGGCGAACCCGGAAGTGATCTTCCAGCCGATGCTCTGCCAGCACTGCCTCAATGCCCCTTGCGAAACTGTCTGTCCGGTGGTGGCCACCGTACACAACGATGAGGGGCTGAACATTCAAGTTTACAACCGCTGCGTGGGCACCCGCTACTGTTCCAACAACTGCCCTTACAAGGTGCGCCGGTTCAACTGGTTCGAATTCGCGTTAAAGGCTTACGGCCGGAAACCTCTGGAGATGCAGCTCAACCCGGACGTCACCGTGCGCGAGAAAGGCGTCATGGAAAAGTGCACCTTCTGCCTGCAGCGGATCAGGGAAGCCCGCTACCGGGCCAAGGAGCGGGGCGTGCCGGTGCGGGACGGCGAGGTGGTGCCGGCCTGCGTGCAGACCTGTCCTACCGGGGCCCTGGTTTTCGGCGACCTGAACGACCCGGAAAGCCGGATGAGCAAGCTGTTCCACAAGCAGCGCGCTTTCCGCTCTCTCGAAGAGCTCAACGTAGTGCCGTCGATCGGCTATCTGACCCTGGTGAAAAACCGCGAAAAAAACGAAACCGACCAGAGCGAATACCATGGATAAGGATCACGCCATAGTCCAGGACGGCCAGATTCAGTCTCCGGGCTGGGTGAAGGATGAGATAGACTGCCGCCGGGTGACCGACGACGCGCTGCGGCCGATGGAGACGATGCCGGGCAAGCTCTGGAGCCTGGGTATCCTGCTCGCCCTGGCCTCGATCGGACTGATGCTGGCCACCCTGGTTTACCAATTTCGGGTGGGTATCGGCATCCTCGGGATCAACCATCCGGTGGGCTGGGGCGTGTACATCACCAATTTCGTCTTCTGGGTCGGTATCGGCCACGCCGGGACGCTGATTTCGGCGATCCTGCTGCTGTTCCGTCAGCGCTGGCGGAACCAAATCAACCGTACCGCCGAGGCGATGACGGTGTTCGCGGTGATCTGCGCCGGCCTCTTTCCCCTGATTCACACCGGCCGGCCCTGGCTCCCGTTCTTTCTGATCCCGTACCCCAATTCGCGCCATCTCTGGGTCAATTTCCGTTCGCCCTTGATCTGGGACGTCTTCGCCGTCTCGACCTACCTGACCGTGTCCGCCATCTTCTGGTATCAGGGCCTGATTCCGGACCTGGCCACCGTGCGCGACCGGGCGAAAAACCGGGTGAGGAAATTTATCTACGGCATCCTGGCGGTGGGCTGGCGCGGCAGCGCGCGCGACTGGAACAACTACGAGCGGGCTTACTGGCAGTTCGCCTGGCTGGCCGCGCCCCTGGTGCTTTCGGTGCACAGCATAGTCAGCTTCGATTTCGCGGTCAGCTTGATCCCAGGCTGGCACGCGACGATCTTCCCGCCGTACTTCGTGGCCGGCGCGATCTTTTCCGGCATGGCGATGGTGGTCACCCTGATCGTGATCATGCGCAAGTCGTTCGGGATGGAAGACTACATTACCCTGCGCCACCTCGAAATGATGAACAAGGTGATCCTGCTCACCTCGCTGATGGTTGGCTATTCCTACGCAATGGAGTTTTTCGTCGCCTGGTACAGCGAAGAGTCCTACGAACGCTTCGTGTTCATGAACCGCCTGATGGGGCCATATAGGTGGACCATCCTGACCATGCTGTTCTGCAATGTGGTCGTGCCGCAGATTTTCTGGTCCAAGCGGGCCCGCAACAGCATCCCGGTGATGTTCGCGGTCTCGATCTGCGTAAATGTCGGCATGTGGTTCGAACGGTTCAACATCATCGTCACCTCGCTGCACCGCGACTTTCTGCCGGCGAACTGGGACAATTACGTGCCCACCCGGTTCGACTGGGCCGTGACACTGGGCTCGTTCGGCCTGTTCTTCACCCTGTTCCTATTGTTTATCAAGCTGTTCCCGATCATTTCGATCGCCGAAACCAAGAGTATCCTGCTGAAGCCTTTTCGCCGCAAGGCGGAAGGAACCTGAACTTGGCGGAAGAGAAAAAAATAGTAGTCGGGCTGGTGGGCACCCCGGAAAAGCTCCTTGAAGTGGGAGCCAGGTGCCGGGAGCGCGGCTGGCGCAACCTGGATGCGTTTATGCCGTACCCGGTGCACGGCTTCGAGGAAGCGCTGGGGCTGAAAAAATCGCTGATCCCGGCCGCGGCCAAAACCATGCTGGTTATCGGCGCCGCGCTCGGCTTCATTTTCCAGGCCTGGACTTCCTCAGTGGACTGGCCGATCAACGTGGGGGGCAAACCCCTGGTGAGCTGGCCGGCTTTCATCCCGGTGGTTTTCGAATGCGGAGTGCTGCTGGCCGGCCTGACCACGATCGCCGCCCTGTTCCATTTCGGCCGGTTCTACCCCGGCAAAACGGTTTTCGACAAAACGAAGATCCTGGACGAGCGCCTCACCGATGACCGTTTCGCCGTGATCGTGCCGCTGGAAGGCAACGGGCCCTCGGCTGAAATCGCCTCATTTTTAAAAGAATGCGGAGCGGATGAGATTATCGAAGAATAACTTATGGGTGGTCGGCCTGCTGGCCGCGGCAGTCACTTCAGGCTGTTTCCGTTCGCGGCAGCAGCGCGAGTGGCAGTACATGCCCGATATGTACGTCTCGCCCGCAGTCAAGGCCCAGGAAGCCGATCCCGAGGCCCCCGGGGCGGGCCTGATGCGCGTGCCGCCCGAGGGCACGGTGCCGGCCGAGGGTACGATACCCTACCAGCTGCCGGCGGCCGACACCCTGGCTGCCATGGCGCTGGTCAATCCGCTGCCGGTGACCGCAGAAGTACTGGCGGTGGGGAAGAAGTATTTCAACATCTACTGTATCGTCTGCCATGGGCCGCTGGGCGCGGGCGACGGCTATATCGTGCCCAAGCTGCCAAAGCCGCCCGAGCTGTACAGCCCAAAGGTGCGCCTCTGGACCGACGGCCGGATCTACCACGTGATCACCCACGGCCAGGGCAACATGCCCAGCTATAAAACCAGTATCGATCCAAATACGCGCTGGGCGATTATCCGCTACCTGCGGGCCGTCCAGCGGGCCAAGCACCCGACCGCCGAGGACCTGGCCGAGTTCGGCAAGCTGCAGGAAACAGAACGCTGAGTGCACTAAGGATTTACCGGTGTACTGAATTGTTCGGGGAAAAAACGATGAAAGTTCGGCGGTCTGTTAATTGCCGGCCGGTTGGTCGGTCGGGCTGGCGAACGGATTCGAAAGCGTGTTGATGTTTCTTGGAATGAAGTATCGATACATTTCCGGAGTAGTATCAAGCCAGGGGAGTTTTCATCCTGAGCGTATCCGGAGACTGCCTGTACGAGCTGATGCAAGAGGAGCGTGTAGTTGCCTCGTAATTTCCATCGCGGCCCGCGGAATGATTCCGCTGGCAGGCAGGCCATTTCGAGGACGGGTGCGGGGAGACGGGCTTAGGAGTCCTCGAAGGCGACCGCCCGAGGGAGCGGCGGGAAAAACTCGAAGCCCGGATTAACTTTGTTTTCCTTTGGTTACAAAGGAAACGCTTTTGGTTCTTTTGGCGACAAAAGAACAATTAAGTCTCTGCCGGAGAAATAGTTAGACTCCAGGGCGGAAAGCCAATTGACAAATTCCAGACAGTTCTGACAAATGCACGAAGATAAAACCATAAAAGTGAGCAACCCCGGGCCGCTCAAAGAAAACCGCCGGCTCGTCACGGTCCTAACAGTCATGGCCGCGGCCGGGCTGGTCTGTTTCCTGGCCGGGCTGAAAGTGGATTCCACGCGGGCCTGGTACAATTTCCTGATCGAATACTTCTTTTTCATGGCCCTGGGCGTGGCCGGCCTGGTGCTCGCCGCGGTGCACTACGCGGCCGGGTCCACCTGGAGCGTCACGGTAAGACGGGTGGCCGAGGGCCTGTCGGCCTGGCTGCCGGTTTCGCTGGTGCTGTCACTGGCGTTCATTCTGGCCATTCCGGCCCTCTATGCCTGGGATCTGCCGGAACACATCCACCTCTGGCACGAAAAGCACATCTACCTCTGCAAGACCTGCTTCATGCTCAGGCAGTTCCTGTCCTATGCGATCTGGATCGGCCTCGGCATGGCGATCGTGCGCAACTCGCTCCGTCAGGACGCCTCCGGCGACGTAAACCTTTACTGGCGCAACAAAAAGCTCAGCATCATCTTCCTCCTGCTTTTCGCCCTCACGATCACATTCATGAGCGTGGACATGCTGATGAGCCTGGAGGAATCGTGGTATTCGACCATCTTTCCGGTCTACATCTTCGCCGGCCTGTTTCTGAGCGGGTACGCGGCCTGTACGATCCTGGTGATAGTCTTCCGCCGCGCCGGCTACCTGGCGGAAGCGGTGCAGGACCATCACCTGCGGGACATGGGCACCTGGCTGATGGCGTTCAGCGTGTTCATGGTCTACATCGGCTTTTCACAGTACATGCTGATCTGGTACGCCAACCTGCCGCACGAGATCGGCTACATGATCGAGCGCAGCCAGGGCGGCTGGGGCTATCTTTTCGCCCTCCTGCCCGTGCTCAAGTGGGTGGTGCCGTTCGTGGTACTGATGCCCGAGCGCTGGCGGAAAAACGAAACCGTGCTGCTCGTGGTCTGCGCCATCGTGCTGGTGGGCCAGTGGCTCGACCTCTACTGGCTGGTGGTTCCGGCCTTCCAGACGAATTTCGTCTGGTTCGGCTGGCTGGAAGCGGGTGTGTTCGTGGGCTTCGCCGGGCTATTCGGGCTGAGCCTGCTGCGGTTCTACCGGAAAAATTCGCTGGTGGCCCATCGCGATCCGCGCCTGGAGGAATGCATGAAGGGCAGGTATCTGCATGTCTGAGCTGAAAGATAAAATATATCCGCTGGTTTATCTGGTATTCCTGCTGATTGCAATATACGTTGTCTATCGCGCGTTCACTCTGGGATTCGAGAAAGGCCGGTATACCGGCCGCTACGAGCCGCTGGCCGAAGAAACGGCTGCCCAGGCCGCCAAGAAGCCGCCGGCCGACCTGCGCAAGCTCCGTCTGGTCACTCCGGAGCAGGTGGACCAGGGCCGGGAGCTGTTCCAGATCAACTGCGCCACCTGTCATGGGCCCACTGGCACCGGCGATGGCCCCAAGGCGGTGGGACTCAATCCGCCGCCGCGCAACTACCACACGGAGAAATTTAAGTTCGGCGCCTCGCCGCTGCAGATTTTCAACACCCTCACCAGGGGCAGCCCCGGCACCTCGATGGCCTCTTTCGACTTCCTGCCGGCGGAAGAGCGCGTGGCCCTGGCCCATTACGTCCGTACTTTGGTGCCGGACCCGCTTGACGACCCCCAGGAGCTGGTGGATGCGTTGCCGGCGTCCGAAGGAGGCGCTCCGGCAGCTCCAGCTGCGGCCGCCGACACAGCGGCCGGGGCGGCTGCAAAACCGGCTCCGACTGCCGAAATCCCGGTGGACTTCGCCGTCCGGCGCCTTATCCTGGAAAACGCTCTTTCGCCTGTCCCGGCCGCCGGAACAGCGATCGAGGGTTCGTACGCGGTTTACTGCGCCGGTTGTCACGGCGGTCGCGGCGAGGGCTCCGTGCTGGCGCGGAATTTCCCGACGGTGGGTACGGTCTACCTCCAGGCCGTTCCCCTGGCGCGGGCCGATAAACGGATAACCGAAAGCCTGGCAAGCTTTACCGCCTTTACAGCCGCGGGCATGCCGGGGCTGGACCGGCACGCGTTCGCCAGGTTGAGCCCCGCTGAAGTCGAACAGCTTTACCGGGCGGTCAAGGCCATTCAGAGTGGTGGGGAATAACCGAAAGTGTCTGCCATGAAGTCCAGAGCCTCCTTTGCCCTGTTAGTGACAGGGGTACTGATTTCAGCCGCTTGCGCGGGCCGTCACCCGGGCGACATCACCAACTGGCTGACAGCTCCGGCCACCGGGCTGGCCGAGGAGGTGCGGAAGAACTTCTGGTTCACCATGATGCTGATCATGCCGTTTCTGTTTGTGGCCGAGGGCCTGCTGATCTTTATCATACTCAGGTTCCGCAGGAAGCCCGGGAGAGAGCCGGCGAAATTTCACGACAATCCCAGGCTGGAGATCGCCTGGACTATCGCCCCGGCGATCGTCCTGGTATTCGTGGCCGCCTCCACTTACGGGCTGATCCGGAAGATCAACTATTCGCCGGAGAGCGACCTGCAGATCGAGCTGACTGCCCAGCGTTTTTTCTGGAAGTACCATTATCCGGACTACGGCATCACCATCGCGGAGGAGCCGCTGGTGGTGCCGGAAGACAAGGTGGTGACGCTCCTGGGTACCAGCGTGGACGTGATTCATTCCTGGTGGGTGCCGGCTTTCGGTGTCAAGCGGGACCTGATCCCGGGAAGGATCGCCGAGGCGTGGTTCAAGGCCCGCCGGGGCACTTACAAGGGGCAGTGCGCGGAGCTGTGCGGGCCGCTGCACGCGGAAATGCTGATCGACGTGAAAGTGGTGAGCGAACCGGAGTTCCAGGAGTGGGTCAGGCTGAAAAAAGCTCAAAGCCCGGCGCCCGCCGCTCCGGCCGATTCAATTAAAAAATAATAATTCCAGGATCTGAAGTGTGCAGGAAAATAATGACAGGATATTGAAGTTTCAATCCCGGGCGCGTCCGGAGACTGCCTGTCCGAGCTTATGCAAGAGGAGCGTGTAGCAGCCTCGTAATTTCCATTAAGGTTCGCGGTACGGATCCTCAGGCAGGCAGGCCATTTCGAGGACTGGTGCGGGGAGACTGGCGGGGGAGTCCTCGAAGGCGACCGCTGATGAAGCGGAGTAGAAGATTCGAGAGCCGGGAATAACCTTTGTTTCTTTCAGTTATGAAAGAAACGCTTTTGGTTCTTTTGGCGACAAAAGAACAAATAATCCTTTGCCGGGTAATTAGATAGGCTCTCGGACAGAAATCCAGTTGATCTTTTTTCTGAAATATTCTCAACCGGGATGTAAGAGAAGAAGATGAGCCAGGCAAGCGCAGCATATGAACGAAAAGGACCGAGCTTTTACGGCCTGGTTGACTGGTTCGTGACCGGCGACCACAAAAAGATCGGAATCATGTATCTATGGTTTGCCCTCTTCATGGGCGTGATCGGCGGGGGCTTCGCCGGGATGATCCGCGCTCAGCTGGCGACCCCGGCCATGCGGCTGGTGAGTCCCGAGTTTTACAACCAGATGATCTCGATGCACGCCACGCTGATGATCTTTTTCGTCATCATCCCGGCCTGGACCGGTTTCGGCAACTATTTCCTCCCGCTCCTGATCGGCGCGCGTGACATGGCTTTCCCCCGGCTCAATGCCCTGGGCTTCTGGCTGGCGGTGCCGGCTGCGGCGCTGATGTTCGGCAGCTTTTTCGTGGTCGGCGGCGCTACCCAGGCTGGCTGGACTGCTTATCCGCCGCTTTCGCTGACCGCGTTCAGCGCTGGGCCCGGGGTCGATATGTGGCTGATGGGCGTGATCTTTATCGGCGTCTCCTCGATCCTGGGCGCGGTCAACTTCATCGTCACCGTGGTCAATATGCGCGCCCCCGGGATGAATTACCTCAAGATGCCGCTTTTCGTCTGGGCCTGGTTCATCAACGCCACCCTGATCCTGGTGGCCACCCCCGTTCTCAGTTCGGCCCTCGCCATGGTCCTCACCGACCGGACTTTCGGCACCAGCTTCCTCACCGTGGCCAAGGGCGGCGATCCTCTGCTCTACCAGCACCTTTTCTGGTTCTATTCCCATCCGGCGGTTTATATCATGATCCTGCCCGGTTTCGGGGTGATCAGCCACGTGACCGCCTCGTTCGCGGAAAAACGGATATTCGGCTACCGGGGCATGGTCACCGCCCTGGCCCTGATCGGCATTATCGGCTACCTGGTCTGGGCGCACCACATGTTCGTGGCCGGCATACCCGCCTGGCTGCAGATTTTTTTCAGCTACATGTCGATGGTGATTGCCGTACCCACCGGAATCAAGATTTTCAGCTGGCTGGCCACGATCTGGGGCGGCACGATCCGCTTCACCACGGCGATGAAGTTCGCCCTGGGCTTTATCTCCCTTTTCATCCTGGGCGGTATGAGCGGGATCCTGCTGGCCAACGTCCCGGTGGACTATCAGGTCCACGACACGTATTTCGTGGTGGCCCACTTCCATTACGTCCTGGTGGGCGGGTCTATAATGTCCGCCTTTGCCGCCACTTATTACTGGTTCCCCAAGATCAGCGGGGCTTTTCTGAGCGAAAAGCTGGGCGCCTGGGTCTTCTGGCTCTTTTTTATCGGAGTCAACGTCACTTTCTTCCCCCAGCATTTCCTGGGGATTCAGGGCATGGCCCGCCGGATTTTCACCTACCGGCCCGAATTTTTCCCGCTGAACGCCTTGTCGTCGTTCGGCTACCTGTTCATGCTGGCGGCCGGCATTCTGTTTGTCTACGACATCCTGCGCAAGAGTTTCGGCAAGCTCCAGGAGAGGCTTCCGGATGACCCGTGGCAGGTCAACCACGTGCAGAACACGCTCGACTGGAAAGTCTCCTGCCCGCCGCCCGAGTACAACTTCAGCGAATTGCCAAAAATCGAATAAGTATGAGGAGTGCAAAATGCAGGAAGAAAAAACTCTGAATACCACCGGGCCGCAGATAGACCGGAAGATCGGTCGCTGGTTGATGGTGCTGAGCCAGATCGTGTTCCTGATCGTGGTTGTCGGCGGGACGGTCAGGCTCACCGGCTCGGGGCTCTCCATCCCGGACTGGCCGCTCATTAACGGCAGCCTCATGTTCCCGGCCAGCGATGCGGACTGGCTGGCGGTCTATCGGACCTACCACCGCGAGATCGCGGGCGTGGAGGTGACGCGTCTGGTGGAAGAGGAAGAGCCGGGGATAGTTCCGATCGGTCATTTTAAAAAAATGTTCGCCATCGAATACTTCCACCGCTTCCTGGCGGCCGCTTTCGGCCTGCTTTTCCTGTTCGTCTTCATCAAGGTAGTGCGCGACGGCCCGGCCCGGCGGAAATTCGGCATGTGGATGACTTTCGCCTTCTGTCTCCTTCTGGTCCAGGCCATGCTGGGCGGGCTGGTGGTCAAGACCGACCTCGAGGCCGTGCTGGTGGCCGTGCACCTGGGCGTGGCCTGCGTATTTTTCGCGATCCTGTTCTGGATGGGCCTGGCCGTGCTGTTCCCGGCCGAAAGCAGGCCTGACCCCGGCAGCCGTTTCTTCTACCGGGCCTCGGTCGCGGCCGGACTTCTCGTCTTTACCCAGATGCTATCCGGAGGCATGGTTGCCGGGACCCTGGCGGGCTATCACCTGAACACCTGGCCCCTGATCGGCGACTACCTGGTCCCGCCGGTGAACCTGCTGTGGAGCAGCAGCTACGCCGGCCCGGCCAACCTGCTCTACAACAAGCTCCTGCTGCAGTTCATCCACCGCTGGTGGGCGTTCGTGGCCGTGGCGGCGGTGCTTTATCTGACGGTGAAATCGCTGAAAGTGACAATTTCGCCCAGGGCCAGGCTGGGGATGCGGAGCCTGTCGGCGCTGGTCGTGCTGCAGCTCATCCTGGGGATTTTCACCCTGATCTATCAGGTACCGGCCGGCCTGGCGGTGATGCACCAGGCGGTGGGATTTCTCCTGTTCGAGCTGCTGGTGCTGTTAACCTACGAGTTCAGAAATCATGGCGTCCAGGCTCTATAGCTACCTGCTACTGACCAAGCCGCGTATCGGCCTGCTGGTCCTGCTGACCGGAGCGGCCGGCCTGACCCTGGAGGGCAGCCTGACCTCCGACCCGGGCCGCTTCGCCCTGGTACTGGCCGGCCTGTTCCTGGTGAGTGGTTCGGCCAATGCGCTGAACCAGTTTTTCGAACGGGAAATAGACGCAATCATGTCCCGGACGAGGGTAAAAAGGCCCCTGCCCACCGGCCGGCTCGCTCCAGCCGAGGCCCTGGTTTTCGCCGGGCTGATCGGGGTCGCCGGAGTATGGACTTTCGCCGGCTGGTTCAACCTGGCCAGCGCGGGGCTGTCCCTTTTCGCTATTCTGTTTTACGGGGTCTTTTACACGGTCTGGCTCAAGCCCAGGACCCATTTGAACATCGTGGTCGGGGGAGTGGCGGGAGCGCTCGCGCCGGTGATTTCCTGGCTGGCGGCGGCTGGAAGCGTGGGGCTTGTGCCGCTGCTGCTGTTCGCGATAGTGTTCTTCTGGAGCCCGCCGCATTTCTGGGCGCTGGCGCTTTACCTGAAGGAAGACTACCGCCGCGCGGGCCTGCCCATGCTGCCCCTGGTTAAGGGCGACAGGCGGACCGTGGAGGCCATATTGAGCTATTCACTGGTGCTATTCGCCGCCAGCCTGGCGCTGATCCCGGCCGGGGCCGGTATCGTTTACACGGTAGCCTGCCTGGGACTGGGGGTCGTGTTCCTGGTCAAGGCGCTGGCCCTGAAGCGGGAGCTTACGCCGGCGCGGGAGAGGGCCCTTTTCAGTTATTCGATAGTCTATCTTTGCCTGTTGTTCGCCGCTATTATCATCGACGGCCTGGTTTGATCTTTGGCTCGAAAGGCAAGCAGGGGTGAGGCGGAAAGCTGCCGCCGGTGAGAAAAACCTCAATCAAGCGATGGGAGCCGATTCCGATGAGCAGGAACACCAAGCTGTTACTGATCCTGCTGGCGCTGGGCGTGGGCATGTTCGCCTTCGGGTACGCCAACGTCCCGCTGTTCAAGATGTTCTGTTCGGCGATTGGAATTAATGTTTCGACCCCCCAGGACATCCAGCGCGCTCAGCAGGAGACCACCCTCGACAAGAGCCGCCCATTGAAGGTGCTGTTCACCACCACGGTCAACGATGGGCTGCCGATCCTCTTCGAGGCCGATAAGAGCCGCGCCGAGGTGTATCTCGGCCAGACCGACGAGGTACAGTACCGGTTCGTCAATCTGTCGGCCGACACCCTCTATTTCCGGCCCGTGCACAGTGTCTATCCGGCCGAGGCAAGCAATAAGTACAACATGATCAAGTGCTTCTGCTTCCAGGACATGGTGCTGCTGCCGCACGAGGAAGCGACCCGGCCCCTCGTCTACTCGTTCCACAACGACCTGGACCCGCAGATCACCCGGGTGACCATGCACTATACCCTGTTCAAGCGCGATCCCACCGCTGCCGACTGGGGCCGCAAAGAAATGCCCGGCGGAGGAAAGTGACCATGCATCCTGAGCCACTGGATAAAAAGATATCGCGCCGAAACCTGATCCTGGCGCTCTGCCTGGCGGGCCTGGTCGCCCTGCTAGCACTTTCCACGATAGTCACAATCAGTCCCGAGGCCGCCAGCGGCACGGAATCGATATTATCCGGAATGAGATGAGGCGAATGAACGCGGAAACCGTCGCCGGACACGAAAACCCTCACCTGCACCTGCCGCCCCGGTCTGTCTGGCCGATAATACTGACTTTCGGCGCTGGGCTGCTCCCGTTCGCCCTGGTGGCCTTCAAGCTGGGACACAGCATCCTCGCGGAGCTGTTGGCGCTGCCCGGTGGGGTGATCAGCCTGGTGGCGCTGATGGGCTGGGCGCACAGCGTGGTCCGCGATAAGAGGGAAGACGTCTGGGAGGGGCCGGTCAGCCTCCAGCAGAAAGACCTGATGATGTTTCTCATGTACTTTCTGGTCTCGGAAGCGGCCATCTTCGGCGGTCTGTTCGCCCATTATTATTACACCCGCTTCCACGCGGCTTTCTGGCCGCCCGAGGGCACGCCGCACATCCACACCCACGATCCGGCGCTGGCCACCCTGATCCTGATGTCCAGCAGCTTCACCTGCGAAATGGGGCTCAAGGCCATTGAAAAGGGAAAGAAGCTCCATTGCAAGAGCTGGATTCTGGTCACCGCTCTGTTGGGCCTGGTTTTCCTGGGCTATCAGGGCTTCGAGTGGGGACTCCTGATTACCCAGTACGGCTTCACGGTGGAAACCAACATTTTCGGTACCCTGTTCTACATGATGACCGGCTTCCACGGCCTGCACGTGTCGGTCGGCATTATCTTCCTGATCCTGGCCTACGGCCGGATGGAGCTGGGCGCGATGAACGAGCGGCGGCATTTCAGTATTATCGCCGCCAGCTGGTACTGGCATTTCGTGGATGTGGTCTGGGTGCTGCTCTTCTTCAGCCTCTACCTGCTTTAAAAGCGTGTCGAATTAATCCCGCCTGCATAGGGAGATATGGATTGTAGGGGCGAACCTTGTGTTCGCCCGCTCGATAGCTTTTTGTAGGGGCGGCCCCCCGTGGCCGCCCGCAATTCCCCCGGACATGCCGGGGTGAATTTTAAACCCGCCCCATGTTTTTCTTAAGATATCTCGCGGCTTGACACAAGATAGTTCATATCCCTTTCTTTCCCTGAAAGTTGAAATCTGTGTCCACTTTAATTATATTACTTGCTGACAAAGGTTTATCTTGAGTCAGTAAGCGATTATCAAAGAACGGTCCAAGGAGCGGCGCAATTGAGTGAAAAAGAATATTTCTGGGCCGGAGCATCTGTCGAGCTGCGCAAAGAGCTGCGCGCCACGCTCGACCAGGACCGGATCAAGGTGCTGCACCGCAAACAGACCTGGCGCCATCTGGCCGTAGCCGTCCGCCAGTTCTTTTTCCTGGCCGTGTCGACCTGGCTCCTGGTCCGCTACACAAATCCTCTGATCGTGATCCCGGCGGCCCTGTTGTCCGGGTTTACGGTCTTCAATTTCACCGTGCTCCTGCACGAACAGCTCCACAACCTGGTATTCGCCGGCCACCATCCAAGGTTCAACAGCTTCCTGGGCCAGCTTTACGCCTTCTGGAGCGGCATATCCTGCAGCCAGTTCAGCCGCTGGCACCTCGACCACCACGTCCAGCTCGGCTCGGACACCGCCGATCCCAAGCGCCATCATCTTTCGCCCAAGCTGAACCGCCGGCTGGTCAAGCTCCTTTATTTCACTCCGGCGCTCTTTGTCATCTATTTCCGCGCTGCGGCCAGGGAGAACGCCACTTACGCGCCCCAGCTGAGAAAGAAGATCGGCCGGGAGCGCCTCGTCTCGATCGGCGGGCACCTCATGCTCCAGCTTCTGTTACTCTGGCTCGGCGGGCCGTGGGTCTGGTTTCGGGTCTACGTGCTGCCGGTGTTCTTCGTATTCCCGGTCGCTTTCGCGGTCAACCGGATCGGCCAGCACTACGACATCAAGGAAGACGACCCGGCGGGGTGGACCACCTGGGTGAAAGGGAGCTGGTACTGGGATTTCATTTTCATTAATTCCAACTACCACCTGGAGCACCATTATTACCCGGGCGTGCCGTTCTACAACCTGCCGGAGCTCCAGCGGCTGCTCACTTCCGTGTACGACCGGCACGGGCTGGTGCCCCATTCCTACGGCGACCTGCTCTACGGCTACATCGTCGCCAACAACGCGCCCCACACGAACTGGGATCTCGCCTGAACCCGGTTTAAGGCGATGCGCTTGAGAAGGCAGTGCGATTATGGTATTTTAAGCCGGAATCAGTGGGCGTAAAAATCTTCAATGTAATTTCGCAGAGTTTTGTTTTGCAGGAATTTTTTAGTGCTGTCGGAGAGGGCGATCTGGGCATCGTACTTTCCCGCGATCTCATCGGCCGGCCGGCCGGCCACCTCGAAGCCCCGGATCAGGCCGAAAATCTTCGGTTCGAAGTGGAGAGTGCTGTGGTAGAACAGCAGGTTGTAGGGGATGTTCAGGTCGAGCTCGAGATAGATGATTTCGCCGTTGATCGTCTGCACCGTGACCTGGTTGTCGGCCAGCGGCACATCGATAGCTTCCGCCTTGCGGATGAGCCGCTCCCGCAAATTGTCGACAGACTGGGTAGCGAAATACAGCCTGGCCTGGGTCTGCATGATGTCTTTCAGGAACCATGATTTGGAATACGGCACCCAGAAACTGACCAGGCAGTAGACTCCCAATAGTAATCCCAGTAAAATCAGTTTGCGCTTGTAGAGGTCCATTAGAACAAAACTGCCGCAGAAGTTTATAGATAATAAGTCTTTAACGGCCGGTTAATAATATTCCGATGACAGCTAAAAATCCAGATAAACTCCTCAACGCTTCGGCTTTCAACCGGTTGCGCAGGGTGCTTTCCGTTCTGGCTGCACTGTCTGTGGCATTGCCGCTTTCGCCCGGCCGGGCCGCCGATACCGGTCCGGACAAGCGGCTCACCATTGCCCACGTCATCTACGAGGGCGGGGGGGACTGGTACTCCAATCCATCCTCCATTCCCAATCTGCTGAAAAAAATCCGCGAAACCACCGGATTGCCGGTCCAGGAAGCCGAGGCGCAGGTCAGCCTGAAAAGCCCCGACCTCTATAATTACCCCTTCCTGTACATCAACGGCCACGGCAATATCAAGTTCAGCGATGAGGAAGTGCGCCGGCTGAGGAAATACCTGGACGAAGGCGGTTTTCTCCATGCCGATGACAATTACGGCATGGACCAGAGTTTCCGCAGAGAAATGAAGAAGGTATTTCCCGAGACCGATTTCGTGCCGGTTCCGTTCGATTTTCCGATTTTCCACGATGTTTTCGAATTCCCGGAGGGTCTGCCCAAAGTGCACGAGCACGATGGGGGCCCGCCCAAGGGCCTCGGCATTTTCAGCCAGGGCCGGCTGGTAGTATTCTACAGCCTGAACACCGACCTGGGAGACGGCTGGGAGGACCCGGAGGTACACGGTGATCCGGAACCGGTCCGCCAGCAGGCCTTGAAAATGGGCGTGAATATTTTCGTTTATGCTTTGAGCAGGCTCTAAGAGGACAGACGGATGCAATCCTGGCAGGAGAGCGAATCTGCGCGCGGACTTATCTGGGCCCTGAAGTTCGCCAGAACCAGACTGACTGGTCTTCTGGCCTGGGAGGCCGCCCTCTGGGCCTGTATTATCGCTTTCGGCGCGGCAGCCGCCCTGACCTGGCTGGAAATTGCTGTATACCTGCCTGCCGCCTGGCGGGTGGCGACGCTGGTCGCATCAGGACTGCTGGCGGCCTGGGCTGTCGTTTTCCGGGTGTGGCGGATGGTTGCCCGGTTCGGCAGCCTGACCGGAGTAGCCCGGGCGCTGGATTCGGCGCATGAGGGTTTGCGCAACCGGCTCGAGTCTTCACTCGAATTCATAGGAGCGCGGAAGCTGCCCGAGGGGCAATCCGCGGAGCTGGTGCAGGCCGCAATTGACCAGGCCGCCCGGCTCGCCGGCTCGAAAGCCGATCTCCTCAAGCTGGTCCGGAAAGTAGCGCAGGGCGACCGCAGGCGGATCAGGGCTGCCGAATACGCGGCCAGCGGCCTGCTGGCCCTGGTGATGTTAACCGCCCTGGCCGACCCGCTCGGCTTCCAGGAAACTTATCGCCATTACCGTCACCCGCTGGAGTTGCTGGCCCGCGAGCGTTCCTTCCATATTATCGTGCAGCCCGGGGACGCCCTGATAATGCGCGGCGACAGCCTGCCGGTGAAGGCGGTGGGGTCGATCCGCCGGCCGGAGGAAATGATCCTTCACTTCTGGCAGGCCGGCGAGGCCGGCCAGAGCCGGGTCATGCAGTACCGGCCGGGTCAATTCGAATACTCTTACGTCTTCAGCGGGCTGCAAAACGACCTCCGTTACTGTATCGAGCAGGGCGGAACTGCCACCGATACTTTCCTGGTCCAGGTCACCAACGACCCGTTCGTCACTGAACTCGGTATCACCTATCACTATCCGCCTTATACAGGGCTGCCGGATTACACCACCACGCGGGACAAGGCGATCCAGGGGCTGCGCGGCACCCGCGTGACTCTCGACGGCCATTCGAGTAACATCCTGGAGCGGGCCAGCCTGGTCCTGGCGCCCGACAGCCTGCGGCCGGCCCCGCTCACCGGGGACCGAAGCTTCACCAATACCCTGACCCTGGCCGCCGATGGTTTCTACGGCATCCGGCTGGTAGACCGCTGGGGGCTGACCAACGACGACACTCTCCTGTACCCGATCACTGTAATCGCCGATGAGCCGCCGGCGGTGGCGCTGAGATTTCCCGGCCCCGAAGCCCAGGTCGACGAAACCATGAAACAGCCTCTGGTGTTCGAGCTGGCGGATGACTTCGGCGTCGAGAGGGTGGAACTCGAATACACCAGGGTGAGCTCCGACGGCCGGCGGGGTGACTCCGCCAGAAAGAGGATTGCCGGCTGGAGCGGACAGCTTCGCACCCACCTGGTCGAACAGTACCTCTGGGACCTCGCCGAACTGAAGCTGCTGCCGCAGGACGAGGTCGCCTACCGGCTGATCGCTTTCGACAACGACCGCGTATCCGGCCCGAAAGCCACCGCCAGCGAGGAGTACCGTATCCGCTTCCCCAGCCTCGAGGAGATATTCAACCGCGAGCAGCAGCGGCAGGAGGACGTCGCCTCGGGCCTGGAAGAGCTCGAACAGCGGGGCGAAAAGTTCCGCCAGCAGGTGAAGGAGCTCGATGAAGCGATCGAACGGGGAAAACAGATCGAGTGGGAGGACAACCAGCAGCTCGACCAGGCCCTGCGCGAACAGAAAAAGATGCTGGAAGAAGTTAAGAACCTCTCCAGCCAGCTCCAGCAAAGTATCGAGCAGATGCAGCGCGGCCAGATGATGACCGTGGAGATGATGGAAAAGATGGCCAAGGTCCGGCAGTTGATGGATGAGGTGGCCAGCGACCGCATGAAGCAGATCATGGAGCAGCTCCAGCAGTCCATAAACAAGCTCGACCGCAAGGCGGTGGCCGATGCGGTGCGTGAGCTGAAAATTTCGCAGGAGGAGATCCTGCAGAAACTCGACAAGACCCTCGCCCTGCTCGAAAACCTGAGGCTGGAACAGCAGATGGATTACCTGGTGCAGAAATCCGCTGAAATCACCGATGCGGCCCGTCAGCTTACCGACAGTTCAGCCGCCCGCCTCGGCGAAAAATCCCCCTTCGCCGATTCCACCGGCCTGGCCGGCCGCGACAGCCTGGGGGCGGCTTCCCCTGAACCCAAAACCGCCGAACCGGCTGCAGCCAAGCAAACCCGGGCTGACTCGCTGCGGGCTGGATCAGCCCCTGAAAGCCGCGCCCAATCGGCCCCCGATATGAAATTTCCCCCGCCGCAAGACCGCTCACCGGACAATCGGCAGCCGGGGGATACCGAGGCCGAACTGCGCAGCCGTGAACAGACCGGCCAGGAAAACTTGCAGAAACTGGGAGCGATGACTGAGGAGATCGGCAACCAGACCGAGGAGCTTTTCGAGAGGCTGAAGGAGACGGCCGAGGGAATGAAAAAAGCCCGGGAAAAGGAACTGTCCGATAAGCTGGAACAGGAAGGGGCTCCGGAAAACCGGCAGTCTTTCAGCAACAGCCTGGGCCAGATCCAGCAGAATCTCCAAGGCGGCAGGCTGAGGCAATCGTTCGACGAGCAGCAGCAGTTTGCCGGCGGCATGCAAAAGATGAACCAGCGGCTGGAACAATACCGCGAAGAGCTGGCGAAAGAATGGCAGGGCAAGGTGGCCGAAGCGATGAAGCGGGCATTCGACGAGCTGAGCTATCTTTCGGAAAGCCAGGAGGAAATCCTGCTGGGAGTGGAAGCTGAGCCGGATTTCAACCATCCGGACATCCTGCGCTACGCCGCCCGTCAGCAGGAAGTAGTGGCTGGACTGGAGTCGGTGAGGGGTGCGCTGGTGGAGGCGGCAAAAGACAACTTCTTCATCAGCGTGCAGTTGCTCGATATCGTCTCGACTGCGGTCCAGCTTGGTGAACAGTCACGGGACAAGCTGGAGGACGAAGTCCGACAGAAAGCTCCGACCCTCGGCGACTTGAAAAACTCCCTGGTAGTGATTAACGCCGGAATGCTGACCCTGCTGCAGGACAGCCAGAACCTTCAGGAATCGGCCTCCGCCATGGGCGTGGACCAGATGCTCAAGCAGATGGAAGAGATGCTCCGGCGCCAGCAGGAATTGAACAACCAGACCCAGAGCGCGGCTTCCAATATGGAGAGCGGCCAGAAAGAGGGCCAGCCCATGCCGGGAGCCACGGGCAGCGGCCAGAGCCAGTCGCCGGGGGACATACTGGAAATGCTGAGGCAAATGGCTGCCGAACAGGAATCGATCAGGCAGCAGATCGAAGAATTGGCCCGGCAGATGGCCGGCCGCAAGGATCTGTTCGGTTCCGGGCTGGAGGGGGCGGCCGAGGATGCCGAGGAAGCGGCGAAAGACCTCCAGCAGCGCCGGATCAACCCTCAGACCCTCGACCGGCAGCGCCGGATCATCCAGCGCCTATTGGATGCCCAGAAATCGATCCAGCAGAGGGAGGAGGGGCGGGAGCGCAAGGCCGAGCGTCCCGGAGATTTCACCGCCATCCCGCCGGATGCTCTCGACAGCGGCCTGCTCAAAAAACCCGAGGACGAGGACGCCTTCCGCAAGGCGCTCGAACGCTGGCAGGGGACCTATCCCGAGAGCTACGAAAGCCTGATCCGCGAATACTACGAGCTGCTGCGGGCAAAGAACCTGGGGAACTGAGGGAATTGAACACTATCACTTTAGTTGCAGAGGCTTCTTGAGATCCAACTTCATCAGTTCGATTAGCTCTGAGGACAAGCCTTCTATCTTCGCCTTGATTTGCTGGTAATCAGGATCTGTCGCTTTCAGATTATCTCGATTGCTCATTAATCTGTCTATTTCTTCATATTTTTCGACGAACTTCAATGTTTCTGCCGTTTCCATTGTGTTGAATTCTAAGGCATCGATAATAGACCGGAGTTTTTCTTTGTACCACTGACGTTTCATAGCCCAAGACTCCTTGCTCCCTAAGCGTCCTTCAGACACTCCCGTAAGAGCAATAACTTGAGTTAGAGGCACTGCAAAAGCCTTAAGTTTTTCCTCGCGTATATAGAGTTCATGCTTTGTTTCTTGGAGTTCGCGAAGTACCATACGCAGATTCTTGAGATCAAGCTCTTGCAATCTTTCAAAGCCATGTAGCACTAGACCCAAAAGGGCAGCGGCTGAAACAAGGAAGCAATATGACACTTCATTTATATATCTAAATAGGAGTAGTGCGGTGAATATAGCGAAGGCAATTGTTGAGATAACAAATGACACAATTCTCTCCAATATGAAAGACGCTTCCGTTGAGTGGCTTCCCTGAGAGCGCCCAAGACGCTGAGGCGGTACATTAATTGTCAGTTTTAGGTATCATATCGTTTACAGTGAATTCCTGCCACCCCTCTTTTCGCTTGACTTCAAAAATAAATGTCCCCGCATGTGTAATTCTGAGGCGGTTGAATGCACTTGGCGTTAAATCTGTTCCTCTCTTTTTGAGTTCGGCGAGGGCATAAGCTCTAAGAAGTAATCGGCTTTTACTGACACTACGATCAAGTGATTGATCAAATATGGTATCAAGAAGCTCATCACTTACCAATGTAAACAAGTCCTGTGCTGTGTACGCCGTGATTTTACCGGGATTCAAATTAATGGAGAATGTCTCTTTGAACTTTTCAAAGTGTTCCTCCAATGCTTTGGCAACCTGTCCTGAATAAAATGGCGCGTTATTGAAAAAACATTCTGCTACCGCAAAAACACCAGAATCATTTCTAAGTGCATTGACTATGCTATTTGTTGCGTCAGGAGTAAGGCATGCGGCGTAAGCAGCCCTTGCGTTCCATTCACAAACTCGGTCAGGCGTGAATTTCCCACTTTCAACCCAATACCGGGCAGCTAGGAAATCGTGAATTGTTCGATGCGTGAAACCCCAATGGGCTTCTGAAAAGGGAATAAAAAGGCCATACCACTGTGCTATTTCGAGGAGTAATCTACCGATGTCAATACCCCTCACTTGAATAAGTTCAAGGTGCTTGGCTATTTCTTGTCGTACCTTTTCTTCGTGATCATCTGGTTGCTTCATGGAATAAGCAACCCGCATGAGGCAGCGAATCCTATCTTCTCCATCTAATGGTAATGATGTGTCTCTAAGGATTCCTTTAGCTTCGTCCCAACGAAAGGTTAAGGTGTCTATTGCTCGGCGGATTAGACCAATTGTATTCTTTGGTATAGTCTTCAAAGTACCTGACTTAAGAATACAAACTAGGGCTAGGAGAAGTGGATTAACAGTGAAATCCTCGAAGCCATGCTCTATTAGTTCGTCCAGCAAATCTTCTGCTACAAAGGTACTCCCATAGACTTTCGAGAACGCAATAAGAAAAGCCAATGCGTTCTTTTTACTGAAAGGTTGGATATTATAATACTCTCCACTAAGAGAAATGATGTCGTAGTAAAGTCTCGATGTTAGAAAATAGCGACCTACTTTAAGTGAACTAAACTCTTCGAGGATTTCCGATACTTCCTTACGCTGATTAAGATTAATTTCATCGTAACCATCAACAAGAAGAGCAACGAGTTGACCCTTTGCTATCGATTTTTTCGGCCTAGATAATCCTTTAATGATAGTCTTCAAGTCATTAATAGAGTCACTTCGTCGCAAGGTGATCAATATTGGAATCCAGTTTGGGCGATCCAGAAGGTTAATGAACAACCAGTGAATAAATGTGGTTTTGCCTTGCCCAGGACCGGCGAGAATAATACTGTCGTTTGTTTGCTCTAGAAGTTTTTTTAAGCTAAGAATTCTATCGTTCGAGTTTAGAAGTTTCGTCGGTTGGTAAATCTCTTTAATGGGTAGTGGCCGCTCCATACCAACGACATGAACAAAGGAGGACCGTTGTATAGCCAGACGCATCAATCGATTGAGTTGTTCGTATTCCAATTTTGTGAGAACATCATGCCCAAATAAGCCAAGTAGACGATCCATGGAATATCGAATAATCGACTCTAAATCGATATTTATGTTGATGTCCCCAGGCATTTTATCTTCTTTATCCTTGGTTTTATTTTAAGTTGTATCAAGGCGGAACTTGTTGGATCTTTACTATCAATAAAAAGGTGAGTATGTCAACAACTCAACTAATTTTTGTAATTTACAGTGGTGGGTATTCGAACTGAGGTCCGTCTCTTAAAGCACTTGTTTACTTTACTCGTTATTCTGAAAATTGAATACTATTTAATAATTCCTTCAGGAAATATGCTTGAACTACTACTGCAAGAGCTAATTTCTGCTTCTTTTCTATTGTTTCATCAAGAAATTGTCTGCGTTGTCTGAGACTCAGTTCATCAGTAACTATACCTACCAACATATCAGTGGTTATTAATCCTTTAATTATTTTACCCTCTCTCCACTGACGCACTTTATGTAACATTACTGGACTTCCACTGTTGCCGCCAAAAACTTCAAAGTCTATCAGAAAGGTTTTTTCTTTCTTTACAGGAGTTAATGGATAGCTCGCTATATAACCAGCTCGCACAATTGGAAAGCCGTAAGCATTAGATTCTGTACACAAAGGGAAACCTAATACAAGTACATTTTCACCCGGTCCAATTTCCTCACTTTCTAAATTTTCATCTGTAGCAATAACATTCGTTGGAAGTAGTACCAGTTCATTAAGTGCAAGTCTTGGTAAATTTATACGCAAGGCTGCCAAATCCACTTCTGGATGCCTAATCCACAGCTGGGTACCATTATTTCTAATCTGTATCTTTAAAGGATATTTTACATAATCATCATTGACTTTATAACGCGTTATTAAAGTTGCAGAGTCTCCTGGTATTGAATCTAAAACATGATTTGCAGTAAATAAAATTGGATATTGTACCGTATCACCATTTGCTTTAACATAAGGATGTATCAGAATAAAAACAGTTCCACATTCATTTTCTGAGGATATTTTAAAAGTATTTCTTACTATTGCTTCCTGGTGGCTAACTATTGGATTAGCCATCAGCATTCGGCACATAATAAAGTTAATATTTAACAAGAATAAGGAAATGTAAAAATTTGTTTTAACCATTATCCTTCTTCCAAATTAAACTATTAAAGATTTCAGTCATTAAGTCACTTTATCATCCCGCCGTAGAGGCCCACTTTCACCTGCGGCTGCTGGCTGGTGTTGAAGATGGTCAGCTCGCCGGTCAGCTTCATGTCTTTTTTCACCGCCTCGATCACCAGCTTCAGCTCGACGGTCTCCCCGGGCTTCAGCCTGGTTTTGGCCAGTTCGAGCTTGACCGCGGACACCGTGGAGGCGATCTCCTTGATGTCGATGGGCTTGTCCGAGGTGTTCCGGATCAGGATCGAACGCTCGACCCTTTCCCCCTCGTTCAGTCCGGCAAAGTAGAGCTGGGGGGGGCGCACCTCGATGTCCATTCTGACATCGACATGGATCGAAAGATTGAAAACCGGCGATTCCATGTCGTTGGAATAGACGTAAATCTGCTTGGTCACGCTGCCGGAATAACCCCCGGAATTAAAAATTGCGGTCAGCTGGGTGGTTTCGCCCGGGCCCAGCACGCGCTTTTCGATGGAGGGTACGGTGCATCCGCAGCTGCTGCGTACGTTCTGAATTCGCAGGGAGTCGGTGCCGGCGTTGCGGACGATGAACGTGTGTTCGGCCTTGTCACCCCGGAATATCGTTCCGAAATCGTAATCCGGCTCCTGGACTTTTATCACCGGCCGTCCGGCGGACTGCAATCCGGCAGCCGAGGCCAGCAGTAAAAAGGCGATGGCATTCAAAGCTCCCCGGCAAAACCTTCGCAGCGTCAGCATGTCTCGCGGCACCTCGTGGTATTAATTATTATCGGCAACGTTGCAGATTAGGCTAAAACAGTTCCGAATCGCTTGCGGTCTCGGCAGGGTTATTCTGACGGGCCGGGGTCACGGGGTGAGTTTCCATTTCCCATGACCGCTTGTAGGATTTCATCGCCTCATAGAACTGCCCGTTACACCTGTAGGCTTCACCCAGGTAATAATAGATTCCGGGGAACTCCGGCTTCTGGTCGACCACTTTCAGGAACTGGTTCTGGGCTTTTCCGAACTGGCCGAATTTCAAATATGCTACACCGAGCTTGAAGTCAGGTTCCACGTCGAACGGGTTGAGGTTCTTGGCGGACAGGTACCCCGAATAGATAGTCTGCAGGTCTTTGCCTTCGAGGAAGAGGGGTTGTTCGAGTCTGGCGAGGTTCTCGGCAAATATCTCTTCATCCGGCGTTTCTCCGGCGACACCATATCCGGATGAGCCGCTCGCGCTGTGACCCACCAGGGATTCCACGCTGTCCTGTAATTCCTGCGGCCCGCCCTCCATCACGATCTGCCTGAACTTTTCCGTATTCAGCGCGCCGCCGCCGCTGGACATCCGTTCAAGCAGGGATTTGGGTTTCTGGCTGACTACCTTCTTGGCGGTCTGGAACTGCTGGGTCACGAAAACCGCCAGAATGATGATGAGCAGGAGGAAGATTGCGAAAATTATCGCCACGGGAGCCATGGGCAGTTCCTGATTTGAGATTCAGTAAAAATATAGCCATATCCGGCCTGGCGTGCAAGCCGAAGCCGGGGCCACATGTTGACAAAGCGTAGTTAAGGACGTAAAGTAATACTGATTCAGCGAAAAGGCTCGATCTCGATACTTCCCCGGAGTCCAGCCGCTTGCTCAGCATCAAGAAAAACTTCAAGTCGGGTGAGATCATAGTCCGCGAAAATACGCTCGGCAACAGCGCCTACATTATCGATTCCGGAAGAGTCGAGGTAAGTAAGAATATCGGCAACCAGCGCATAGTCTTTACCACTCTGGAGAAAGGTATGATCTTCGGTGAAATGAGCCTGGTGGATAATTCGCCGCGTTCGGCTACCGTTACGGCCATCTCCGATACCACGGTCACGGTCTTGAGTAAAGCCAATTTCCAGCAGTTTCTCAAGCAGAATTCGGCCGTGTCCACCATTTTCAGGGTACTTACAGACAGGCTGCGTGAAACCGATGTTATGGTCTGCCCTTTGCGCCTGACCAATTTTTACTACAGTCTGGCCAGCCTCATCTACTACCTGTCGCGCTCGAACGGCCAGCGCGTGGGCGACGAGCTGAGGATCGAGGAAAAATTTCTTATCGATGAGTGTTGCACGATTCTTGCCATCGACAGGAGTTATATCGAGAAAGTAGTCAACCGTCTGGCATTCACCAAGCTTATCAAACTGGAGAAAGACTATCTTAAGGGTATCGAGAGCCGGTACATCTTCATTCCTTCGGAGGAACTGTTTTACCAGTTCGTCGAGTTCCTGAAACGCCAATCGGTGAAAGAGGGCGGGGAGGAGAACGAAGACTTCAAGATGTTATCCGACAACGAGTTCTCGGTGTTGAGAGTGCTGGTGGATAACATTGCCGATTACCAGCCGGAAACGGGCAGGAATTCGACAAACTACGAAAGATACCTGGATACGGCCAAAGATCTGGTTAAAATTTCGACGGAAGAAGCCGATAAAATAATTCAGAAGCACGTAACCAGCGGGCTGTTCAAATTTACCGTCGATACGGAAAATCAGACCCGTCTGCTGGTCTGCAACCGGCCGGAGGAACTCGCAAAAGATCTCGCCAGGCAGGCCGGCCTGAGAACGCTCCAGAAAATGGTCAATCTGTTGAAAACTCTGGCGTCCAATTGAGCATGATTATATATCTTTATATTCGCTAACTTGGTTCATCGCCTGACCTAAAGCGTATTATCAGAGGTTCCGATGGGCAAGAAGAAGTGCGAATGCGAGGCCGGGGCACCGGCCTGGCTTACTACTTTCAGCGACCTGATGTCGCTGCTGCTGTGCTTTTTCGTGCTGATCGTGTCCATGTCTTCCACCTCTCCGGATGCATTCGAGAAGGCCAGCGGCTCGCTCCGCGGCTCGCTCGGTATCCTCAGCGAAGATCCCTCCACCATGGAGCTGGTCACGGTAATCGTCCCCAAGGTCGCAGATGTGGACATGGGGGAGATCTCGACTGCCATCAGTAAGCTGCAGGACTTCGTCGAAACACAGAAGCAGCAGGAAAGCATCAAAGTCGTGATCACTTCCGAAGGCATATCGATCAGGATACTCACGCCGATACTATTCGATCCCGGCCTGGCTGAACTGCGGCCGGAGGGCATGCCGTACCTGGCGAAAGTTTTCGACATCTCCAGAGGCTGGAACAACACTCTCCGGGTCGCCGGCCACACCGATGACCTGCCGATCACCAACGGCATGTTCGATTCCAACTGGGATTTGTCCTACGCCAGGGCCAGAAACGTCATCCTTTTCGGCATCAATTATTCCGGTGTCGAACCGAAACGTTTTTCCGCGGTCGGTTATGGCGAATACAGACCGGCTTATCCGAATGACTCCGATGAAAACCGGAGGAAGAACAACAGGATAGAAATCTTTATAGAATATGGAATTATTCCGGATCCCTTGACCTGAAACTTGAGAGCCCAACCAGGGGGAACCATGAAAAATTGCCCGGTGTGCTTCGCTGAAGTCAATGACAGTGCGATAAAGTGCATGCACTGTCTCAGTTTTATCAAACCAAAGACCAACGAGGGGCAATTCTGGGGCACCGGGCTGATGGTGGCGGGAATCCTGATCGGCATATTCAGCTACGTATCATACCTTCAGCACGCGGAAAGCCTCTGGCTTCAGGTGATGATCGTGGGAATTTTCCTGGCCTATCTGGGATTCATCGTCTACGGAGTCGGGACGTTTACAAGCTGGTTCAAGCTCAAGATAAAAGTGGGCGAAACGGACCCCGGAGAAGGGAAAAAACTGTGTATCTTTTGCGGCAGTGTGATCCATGAAAAAGCAATCAAGTGCAACAATTGTTTCGGCTACCTGCGTCAGGAGCGAGGTAAAATTCTGGCCACTTTCGCGATAGTGAGCGGAATCCTGATAATGACCACGGCCTATATCGTAAGCCTGGCGAGAAACATTCAGCAGAGCGGAACCTACATGCAGGTGGGATTCTTTGTTATCGTGGCCGGTATTATGATATTCATGCTGCTGGCGCTTCGCAACAGGTATTCCGACGGAACTTGATTTTTGCGTGACCCGAAAGAAAAACCCGTCGGCCGGAGAATCGGCTGACGGGTTTTTTATTGGCCCTTAGTACAGGTTTTTAAATATGGTTACGTTGCACTCAATTGAATTCCCCTGTGATTACGCCGAATCATATGCCTGGTGTTGCCTTTATCATAGGGGCGGACCCATGTGTCCGCCCACCGCTTAATAGCCCACCTGATGAGGATAACAATGTAGAAGTTTACATAATATATCTTATGCGACATTTACTCCAGCCCCGCCCTCGGCAGCGCACTGCAATTGCCGATAGTATCGACTCCCGGGAACATCTTTCACCCCACCACGAAATTCACCAGCTTGTTCGGCACGCAGATCACTTTTCTGATCTTTTTACCCTCGAGCCAGCCGGCTGTTTTCGGATCGGCCTTGGCCGCAGCCGTCACTTCGGCTTCGGCAAGGTTTCTTTCCACGCAAATCTGGGAGCGCAGCTTGCCGTTGATCTGGATCACTACGGTCACTTCGTCGCTCACGAGGACTTTCGGGTCGAATACCGGCCAGTCGCGGACAAATACGCTTTTTTCACGGCCCAGCGCCCCGCGCCAGAGTTCTTCGCCCAGATGAGGCGCGAAGGGTGCGATAAGCCGTACGAGCACATCCAGGGCCTCGGCCAGGAACGTCAGGTCTAACTGCCGGTTGTCGCTTTCATCGCCCGCGTACGGCACCAGCTCGTTGACCAGCTCCATGATCCGGCTGATCGGCGTGTTGAAGTGCATCCTCTCGATGTCGAGGGTGACTCCCCGGATCGAGTTGTGCATGACCCGGGCGATTCTGCGTTCGGTTTCGCCGAGCCGGGTCAGGTCGCCGGCCGCGGTCCGCCCGGGCTGGACCCCTTTCACCCGGCCGGCATTGTGCTGGACCAGGCGCCAGACCCTGAGCAGGAAGCGGAACATGCCCTGCATGCCGGTATCGTCCCAGTCTCCGCCCTGGGCGTAGTCGCCCATGAACATCAGATAGCAGCGAAAAGCATCGGCTCCGTACTGGTCGAGGAAATTCTGGGGATTGATCACGTTCCCGCGGCTCTTGCTCATCTTGGCGCCCTGGTTGG
>Ga0214473_10000515_pt1 | contig 54441 bp, 42 predicted proteins | sample RVTome_7_FD_203509 | JGI IMG/M metagenome (GOLD analysis project Ga0214473, IMG submission 203509) | Soil microbial communities from uranium-contaminated site in the Upper Colorado River Basin, Wyoming, United States - RVT98D197 | ecosystem: Environmental > Terrestrial > Soil > Contaminated >... | reverse complement strand
AGAGGTGTCTGTAGAATACAAAGGCTACTCTTTAAAGTTGTTTTACAGCAAGCAGGGAGCCAATGGTAAATGGCATGTTATATTGACTACAGACACAGATATATCGTTTATTAAGTTGATCGAGATTTATCAGATACGATGGTCGATAGAGGTGTTCTTTAAAGAATCAAAACAGCTGTTAAACTTAGGGCGTTGCCAGTCTAATAATTTTGATGCGCACATAGCAGATATAACAATGACAATGATACAGTATATATTATTGACCATGCGATATCGCTTTGATACTTATGAGACTAAATGGGGTGTATTCAAATATATTAGTGAGCAAACTATCCAATATCGCCTCAGTGAGCGACTCTGGGGGTTGTTTATGGAATTACTGACTGTTATCGAGAAACTATTTGACGGGATTGATGAGATGGAGCTGATTGAAAAAATAATGAATGATGATGAGGCTTTTGAGATCATATGTCGAATACTCCCGATAAAGACTCAATCTCAAGCCGCAGCATAACTGAAAATGGAAACTTTAGAGAATTGAAAAACAACAATATAGATAAAAAGCTGCTTTGTATAACACTATCAAACAGCAAAATAAATTAAGTGCGAAACATTAATTATTTAATATTGTATCTATCAAATTGGGAAATATTTATTTTTATATAATCTTGATAAAATGAAAAGATTAATAAATCCGGATCTTCATCAGTGGATTGTTATAAGTGTGATTTTTATATTACACTTCATAATATTTTACGGGCAACATATATGAGGATTGGATCTGCACCTTAAAAAATGGAACGAAATCCTGTAATGATTTCTCCATTTCATCAAAATTAACCGAGATTATGTTACTGACGAACAATGCTGTACTTAATGAGAAAGAGGATATTAAACTTGAATATGATACGAAAAACATGAAAATCACTAATATTCCCGAGGCAAACAATTTTCCATTATGAATATCGTAAAGGCTGGTCATTATAAACAAATAAAATTTAAAAAGATGAAAAATTTATTAATTATTAGCTTAATGCTAGTTAGTTATGCAATTGGTTTTGCACAACAACCACAAAATTCAGCAGTACCTGCAACACAAAGTCAACAACTTTCTGCAGGGGAACTTCAAAAACTATTTAATTCCATGACACCTGGGCAACGGAACAGTTTATTCACAAACGTAAAACACATAATGGACCCAGAAGTGATGGTTATACAACCCGGCACAAAAGATTCTGATCCTCCTTCAGATGCAATAATCTTATTTGATGGATCTGATATCAGCAAGGAATGGGAAGAAGTTGCCCGGGGTGCGAGTGGTGTGCGTGGTCCAAAGCAGGCAACATGGATTATAAATGATGGAGGAATGCAGCCGACAAAAAGTTCCGGCACCGTGCAAACTAAACGTGTTTTTATCGATTTCCAGTTGCACATAGAATGGAAGACTCCGACCGGATTAACAGTTACGGGGCAGAGCCGGGGGAACAGTGGTATAATTATTCAGGGGCTTTACGAGGTGCAGGTACTTGATAGTTACAATAACCGTACCTATCGCAACGGTCAGTCCGGTGCTATATATATGCAGTACGCTCCATTGGTAAACGTCAGCAGAAAGCCCGGAGAATGGCAAACATATGAAATCTTTTATACTGCTCCCCGTTTTAAGGATAGTACAACTTATTTTACTCCTCCAAGAGTAACTGTAGTTCATAATGGAGTATTAGTTCAGAATAATGTAAGTATACAAGGACCAACTGTTTATCATGGTATCCCGGAATATATAATTAAACAACACGGACCTGGACCAATCCAATTGCAGCAACATGGCAACCCAACCACTTTTAGAAATATATGGATCAGGGAATTATAGCAATTATTAATTATCAATTCCTGCATAAACTGAAATAGGTTGAGGTGGACGTATACCTGAATATCATTGACAAAATATGAAGTATTACACATTATTATTGATAATTGCCCTTATTACTATTGGTAATTTAACGATATGCGGTCAGTCTAAAGCTGTGAACCGTGACAAATACCAGATACATATTACCTACACTGATGAAAAAATCGATTTGGACGGATTGTTTGACGAAGAAATATGGAAGGTTGCTGAAAAAACCGGAAAATTTCAACGGGTGACTCCAACAGACACGGGATATGCTATTGCACAAACCACAGTAAGGGTCGCATATGATGCAGAAAACCTTTACCTGGCGGCTATTTGTTACGATCTCTCCCGGTAAAAGACCAATTCAGTCATTACGACGTGATTTCAGTTTTATGGGCAATGATAATTTTGCACTGTTTATTGATACTTATAATGATCAGACTAATGGGTTTGGCTTCTACGTTTCTGCTGCAGGTGTACAATATAAACATCTGGGCTATGAGGGTAGCAGGGTTAATTCAAGTTGGGATACCAAGTGGAGATCAGCTGTCAGGAGTTATGATGACCGGTGGGTTGCAGAACTAAGTATTCCTTTCAGAAGTATAAGGTACTTTAAAGGAGATACAGAATGGGGCATAAATTTTGGCCGCCTTGATCTCAAGACCAATGAAAAGTCAGCCTGGGCACCCATGCCAAGGCAGTTTAACCATTGCGATCTTGCCTATACCGGAACGTTAATATGGGATAAACCATTGAATAAGGCCGGTTTGCGTTTTTCGCTTATTCCTTATATCACAGGCAAAGTGGCAAAGAACAATGAAACAGAAGAAAGTCCAAAAAACGAAGGAGGGGCCGGATTCGATGCGAAAGTGATGCTATCCTCATCGATGAACCTTGATCTTACTGTAAATCCCGATTATTCACAGGTAGAGGAGGATAGACAACGTACAAATCTGGACCGTTTTGAACTGTTTTTCCCTGAAAGGAGACAGTTTTTCCTTGAAAACAGCGATTTATTTGCAAATTTGGGGAGTAGTAGTGCCCGTCCCTTCTTTTCCAGACGTATTGGTCTCAATGTTCCTGTTCATGCGGGGATAAGGTTAAATGGACAATTAGGTGACAATTGGAGAATAGGTCTGATGAATATACAGACCGGGGTGGAAGATGAAATACCTGCCAGCAACTTTTCTGTTGCAGCCTTTCAGAGGCAGGTGTTCAGCAGGTCAAGTATTGTTGGTTTTTTGATTAATAAGCAGATTACCGGTAATTATAGTGATACAATTTATAAGGGATTTGATTACAACCGGGTTGCCGGAGTTGAATACAACCTGGCAAGTAAGGATAGCCGGTGGACCGGTAAGGCATTTTATCACCAGTCTTTTTATCCCGGAGCAACTGCTGATGCTGCAACCGCAGCAGCTAATCTGAAGTTTTCCACGCGATATTTCAACGCTAATCTGGCTGCATCATGGGTAGGAGCAGATTACATTGCTGAAGTTGGATATATCAGAAGAAAGGGATATTTTGAAGTGAGTCCGTCGTTAAAGTATACCTTTTATCCATTTTCCAGTGCAGTTCTCAGTCATGGACCAACCCTTAGTTTTGATATAATTCAAAATCCTGATTTTGAAATGACTGACCGCCAGACACAACTTTCGTACAGCATAGGATTTCAGAACAGAAGCCAGATATCTCTTAACGTTTCAGAGGAGTTTGTTTTGCTTGATCGCCCTTATAGTCCTACAAATACAGGAGGAGAATTACTTCCTGCCGGTGAATCATATAACTGGCAGGATGTCAGAGTAGGTTTTGATTCTGATTCGCGCAAATTATTTACTCTATCAATGGATGCGGGGTATGGAAGTTATTATAACGGAACCAGATGGAGCTTGTCCGGTTCTTTGGGCTACAGGTTTCAGCCATATGGAAGTATTGCAATCTCTGCCAACTACAACAATATTTCATTGCCCGATCCCTTTAACAGTGCCGAGCTTATTTTAATCGGCCCTAAGCTGGATATTACCTTTACTGACAAGATATTTCTCACCACTTTTATACAATACAATGACCAGGTTGATAATCTGAATACCAATATCCGGTTTCAATGGCGTTTTGCTCCTGTTTCTGATTTGTTCATTGTATATACAGGCAATTCATACACAGAAGATTTTTCCAGCAAAAATAGGGGATTGGTAGTGAAATTGTCATACTGGTTCAATTAATACAGAATATCCTGTTAATACAAATTCCTTTTGCATTTAGTTTGTGGTTTAGCCTTCTGTGAATAAACCAATTCATTTAATCACAGAGCAATGCACAAAGTAACAATTGGGAAAAAATACCTCATTCTTATCAAATTAATACAATAATGTGTATTTTTTTATGAATAGAGGTAAAAGGAGATAATATTATTCATATTAAAATTGATGTTCTATTGTAAAAAGTTATATTTTTAACATTCAATTATGAAATCAGGATCTTCTTATTCGGCATAATTATCGACGCAATTCTGTTTTCACCAACATTGCCGGTTGATTTTGAAAAACTAATATATATCATTAATTAAATTAAAACACTATGAAAAAACTTTTAATTATCTGCTCAATGATCTTAACATATCTGATAAGCTACGGGCAGGAGCAACAATCTGCCAGGCCTGCTAACCAAAGACCAGTCGATCCGAACAGGATGACCGCGGGCATGACAGAGAAATGGGACCCTGAAGTAAAAATCATTCAGGCAGGAGCTAAAGACAGCGATGCTCCATCAGATGCTATTGTATTATTTGATGGAACCGATGTTAGCAAGGAATGGGAAGATACAAGGGGGAATCCTTCGAAATGGATTTTGAAGGATGGTACTCTTATCATTGTCAGGGGAGCAGGCTCTATTTCGACAAAACGCAAGTTTTCTGATTTTCAATTGCATATTGAATGGAAGACACCCTCAGAAGTTACCGGCGAAAGCCAGGAGCGTGGTAACAGCGGTGTATTTTTACAGGGACTATATGAAGTGCAGGTGCTTGATAGTTATAACAACAGAACATATCGCCATGGTCAGGCTGCAAGTATTTATAAGCAGTTTGCTCCCCTTGTAAATGTCAGCAGAGGACCGGGTGAATGGCAAACATATGATATTATTTATACAGCTCCGACCTTTAATAGTGATAGTACAACATACTATACACCTCCAAGGGTTACAGTTCTCCATAATGGAGTTTTAGTTCAGAATAATGTAAGCTTAAGAGGGCCAACTGAATATATCGGAATACCTGAATATTTCATCAAGGTGCATGGCCCGGGACCTCTTCAGCTTCAGGACCATGGAAATCCCGTAGCTTATAGAAATATCTGGATCAGGGAATTGTAGATTTCCTGTAATTTTCAAAATATAGCTATTGACATAGCTGACTTTATTTTTAAATTATTAATTTTATAAATCAATATTAAACTTTAATCTACCTGACAATGAAAGAGAAATCAAAAAACATTACACGCCGGTCGTTTATTGAAAGAACCGGTGCTGTAGCTGCAGGTCTGACTATACTTCCAGGTTCAGTTGTGAGTGGCTTTGGACACAGAGCTCCAAGCGACAAGCTGAATATTGCCGTTATCGGTATCGGAGGGATGGGTAACTCAAACCTTAGAGCTGTTGCCCCAACTGAAAATATTGTTGCACTCTGTGATGTTGACTGGGGATATTCAAAGGAAGTTTTTGCAGCTAATCCTGGTGCCAAAGCTTATTGGGATTGGCGTAAGATGTATGATGAAATGGGAAAATCGATCGATGCCGTTATTGTCGCGACTGCTGACCATTCTCATGCTGTTGCTGCATCAAATGCGATTTTAATGGGCAAACATGCTTATGTTCAAAAACCCCTTACACACTCGGTATATGAGTCCAGGTTGCTAACCAAACTTGCCGCAAAACACAAAGTTGCAACTCAGATGGGCAACCAGGGTTCTTCAGGCGAAGGTGTTAACCTGACAACAGAATGGATACAAAATGGGGAGATTGGTGAGGTAAGAAAAGTTGAAGCCTTTACCGACCGTCCGATATGGCCACAGGGACTTAATGTTCCAAAAGGAGAATGGGTCCCTGATACTTTGAATTGGGATCTTTTTATTGGGCCGGCTAAAATGCGTCCATATAACAGCATTTATACTCCATGGAACTGGAGAGGCTGGTGGGATTTCGGAACAGGTGCTCTTGGTGACATGGCTTGCCATATTATGCACCCCATATTCAAGGGGTTGAAATTACAATATCCAACCAGGGCACAGGGCAGTTCAACTCTTTTATTAACCGATTGTGCTCCTAATGCCCAGATGGTAAAACTGACATTCCCTGGAAGAGTAGCTCCTAAAGGCGCTAAAGTTAAATACCCGGCAGTTGAAGTTATCTGGTATGATGGCGGCCTGGAACCTGCAAAACCGGCTGGATGGCCGGCAGGAAAAAATATGAATGATCAGGGTGGCGGTGTACTCTTCCATGGTACAAAAGATACTCTTGTATGCGGTTGTTATGGAGTTAATCCATGGCTGTTATCAGGACGCAAACCTGAGGTACCTAAAACTGAAAGAAGAATTGATAATGCTGTGAGAGGTGGTCATGAAATGGACTGGGTACGTGCCTGTAAAGAGAGTCCTGATAGCAGAGTTCTTTCAAAATCAGACTTTTCTGAAGCTGGTCCGTTCAACGAAATGGTTGTAATGGGTGTTCTTGCTGTCAGACTTCAGGGACTGAATAAAGAACTTGAATGGAATGGTGAGAGGATGGAATTCACAAATATTGGAGATGAGGATAAGGTAAGGCTCACAATTTCAGATAATTTCACGATTATTGATGGTGATCCGAAATTCGACAGACCAAACCTTACTCTTAATGCAAAAGAGTTTGCTTCTGAAATGGTTAAACATACATATCGTCAGGGCTTCAAGTTGCCTGATATGCCTGCTTAGAATTTAAACAACTATTATTATAAAAGGCTGATTCATTGAATCGGCCTTTTTTATATTCAATTCTTCTTACTGAAAAGGACATACCATGGCCTGTCTCTACAACATCAGGTAATATTATTGGGTCATGTCAAGCCATGGCATGCCCTTTCAATCCAATATCATCTGCAACCTCTCTCATCCCCATTATACAATCAGTAATCAGTTCATCGAGAGCGACACCAAGCATCTCAGCTCCTTTTTCGATCACTGCCCTGTTAACTCCTGCTGCAAATTTTTTATCATTCCACTTTTTCTTTACCGATCTGGCCTCCATGTCCATGACACTTTTTGATGGTCTGACGAGGGCACTTGTTGCTACAAGTCCGGTTAACTCATCTATGGCATAGATAGTCTTTTCAAGCAATGATACAGGTTCAATATCTGTTACAAGTCCCCATCCATGGCTCAAAACAGCCCTGATGTATTCTTCCGGCCATCCATTTTCTCTTAAAATCTTTTCTGCCATAATACAATGCTGATCCGGGTACATCTCATAATCCAGATCATGAATCAATCCTATTATTCCCCATTTATCTTCATCTTCCCCTGACTTCCTTGCCATATATTTCATAACACCTTCAACAGCTAGTGCATGTTTTAACAGGCTTTCTGATTTATTATATTGTCTGAATAAATCATATGCCATTTGACGGGTGGGAATCCTGATTTCCATAATTATTCGGGTTGGTAATTTGATACGATAATCCGGAATCTAAAATACAAATTATTTGATTCTCTTCCATAACCAGCGATAGACGCCTATTTGATTTTCAGAACAGGAACTGTCTTGTTTATGGTTTTCCCCCTGATATTAAGATAATACAGGGATGGGCGTAATCCGATATCAGAAATAATTATTTCATTTTTTCCACTTATAATATTCTTTTGAGTGGAGTAGAATTTAACACCTGAAATATTCGAAAGAGATATTTCAAGAATATCTGAATACTTTGAATTAATAAAGATTGTAAACTGGTCTGCAAAAGGATTTGGAAATATCCGTAATGAGTCAATAATTTCATCGTTTTCGAAATTGATTCTTACTGTGTCATTGAGAATATAATCATCGTAGTTATCAAAACCATACACAACGATATTATATATACCTAATCTTGATAAATCAGCTTTTGAAGTAAACGATACCGCTACAGAATCGCTGAAAGGATATAACTTGTTTTGGAAAAATTGCCTGACAGGGCTATGCTCATTAATACTATAAGCAAGATTGAATCCTTTAAGTGTATCTTTCCCAACATTTAATACTTTTACTGTTAAGGTTCCAAACCTGTATTGATCTTTCTGAATCGGGGTTACAATTCTTGCGACCTGAAGGTCTTTCTGAATATAATTAACTGAACCCATTGTCGTAAAATCGATCAGATCAACCCAGGCACAATCCAATCCCCTTTCTGTACTGCCATCTTTCTTGTAAATCCATTCCAGCTTGTTAAGTCCGGCAGGTACCGGAACAACTTTCTTTGTCCATTCGACTTCACCTGATTTTTTCAGAACTTCGGTGCCATTAAGTTTGAACAGGAAGAAATCATAGCTGGCTTCTGAAGATACTTTATAAAAGAATTTAACTGAATCCGCATATTGATTGGAAACTTTTATCATTAGTGAGCTTGTTCCATTATTCGGGATAGCACCTGATCTTGCAGAAATACTGCCTTCATAGGAATTTGTCCCGGTAAAGATCCAGGGTATCGGACTAATGTTTATCCATGGAAAAATGTTAAATGATTCTGATTCAAAGCTCTCTCTTATCCTGCCAACACTGAATGAGAAGTTCTTATTTAGTACATATGGATTGCAATCGAGGGTTGATAAGAGTGATATGTAAGATCCCGATGAAACTTCCTTTGATAATTCTACAGTCATTGTGATTTCAGTAATCTCCCCTGATTTAAAAATCCCGTTTTTAACATTGGGTCCCATAACTTTAAGACCATTATTCTGTGTTGTGTCGATTGTAAATTGACCGGATATATCACTGCTTCCGGAGTTAAGTACTTTAAAAACAAGGTCGAATGTTTCCCCGGGATCTGCAATATAGTCGCCATTCCTGTCGACTATGCAGTTTATTATCTGTAGCCTGGGTGCATGAGCGGAAATATCTATTGTGTAATTTTTTTCTGATTTCTCATCTTTCAGGGTCAGGTTTATTATTATTATTTCTTTATCGGGTACATTAGGCGATATAATAAGTTCAAGCTTATCAGAAAGAACTATTACTGATCTGGCTGTAAGAGTGCCGATAAATACTGAATCCAGCGAAGTAGTTATCCATTCGGAAGTTGACGATATTTTTGCATAAAGCCCGTTTGCATCTGATAATCCAAGGTTACTTACTTCTAGCTTAAGGAAACATGTCTCCCCATAGTCTGCAAATCCATTGCCATTTCCCAGGCTATCATTTACACTGGCCGATGAGAGATTAATGAATTCGTCAGCGATATCAGAAAAATAGATTGTCTTAATAATTGGAATTTTGTTCTGTCCGGTTATTACAATAAGGCAGGAATCATCTGAAAGTCCTGGCATTTCGAGAAGTAAAGATCCTGAAGCACTTGCAAATGATGCATCCCAGAGAGTATCGAAGTGTGAAACAGCAGCGTAGGCAAATGGTGGAATATCGAGTGTTATCGATTTGATTCCGTTTGGAAGAGTATCTGGTATTGAAATATTGAATGTGTCAGGCTTTCCAATAATAGGAACCACACTTGGGTCTCCAATAAGATTATAGTATTCCCAATAATATTTTCTATAGGAAGATGTACTGGAAAGGACAGCCAGGTTTCCGGCAAAAACAATTTGGCCCATCGTGTAATACCAGTCTGAGGCAGGTTCGCTATGTGTATGAAAAAGCCGGTCAAATGCTCCAAGGCCTGTTCCCTCGTAGGTGGGATTACCTGAAATGGATCCCAGGCCTACAGCCCAGTAATAATCCTCGTTCCAGTAAGAGTCCTGTGAGCATCCGATAAATCCAATTGCTCCTTTGTCACTGCTTGTAAACATTTTTGTGCCTAGTGATTCCTTGTTATAAAACCTGCCGGTAAGGCACGCATTACTGATTACAAGAGGATACATGTTTTTATTTTTGAACTTTGCAGTATCCATTTTGAAATCAAGATGCAGCCAACTGACTGCATCTCCATGTCCTGTATAGTTAATAAATGAAGTCCCTTTGTTAATTAAGTTGATTATTGAGTCCTTCCTTGCTGCAAGTGCTTTATCTAAATTTGAATAATAATAAAATGGTTTTGCATTGATGTTGAAACTTGATGTTAAATAGTTCGAAACCAGATATTTAATCTGCCCATTCATATAAGTTGCATTTCCAGCGTCTAATCCAGAAGCACCAATTGCATTATAATAGAATTTATTTGTATCAGCATATTCAAACTTTTCATACTGAATTAACTTACTGACCACACTTTTTAGTTCGGCTGTATCGGCAACAGGAAGCCTTCCAACATACATTTCAGGAATATAATCACCATTGCCGTCAAATTCTCCGTAATACATGTCAGAATAGTTTGAGGAAGAACCATGAGAAGGAACTTTTGTAATATCACCTATAATCAGCAGATATTCAGGAGGAGGAACAGTTTCAGATGAAGCTTTGTAGATTTTTGCCAGGGTATCCTGCAATTGAGCATAGGTATTACCGGCAAGACCGGTTCCCCTGTATAATGTCTGAACTTTGAAACCCTTCTGAGTTTTCCATCTGATAAATGGTTCAAGCTCTTTCCTGAAAGCAGTATCGGTCATTATTATCATTCTTACAGGTTGGTCAGAAAATCCGGGTACTACCTCTTCAGGATTGTAATTGAGGACTGATTTAGAAAGCTGCTGTTCAAATAATGAAGATTCAGGAGAAAGAGATTTTGACCTGATATTTTCCGGAGATGAAAAGGTAATCTCAATCTTCATGGAGGTTATCACTTCCAGAACGTTAGCACGTGGATTATATCTTACCGGTAAGATATAAAGAGTTGATAAATTCTTTCCCCGTACAGTTCCGACAGACTCTATCCGTACTGTATCAGAAGGTATTATCCTGCGCGAAGCGTACAGCTCTTTATCAATTTTGAATTCGGGTTTTCTCTGCTGAAGACTTTTTGACTCACTCTCCTGGGCCGGGAGCAACAGACCCTCTATTTTTTTTGACTCTGGTTTTATCCTTGATGTTCTGACATCAGAGATTCTTACGTTGCAGACTGATCCTTCAGGAACTGAAATAAGGCGGCTTAATACCGGAAGCTCAGGTTTACCGGATTCAGAGGTTGAAATATGACCGGGAATGGATACACGGAAGAATGAGCCATTATCGTTAGTTATGCTTTCAATATTAACTTCAGATACTGAGTAATTTATAGTTATTGATTGATCTGATACAAAGACATCATTCCCCGGCAAACCACCATCTGTCTGGTATTTGTAACTTTTTCCTGTCTGCCCGCCAGCAAATAATGAAAAAAACAGAAAAACTACTAATGCAATAGCATGTTTATCTTTCCCTAAACGCATCAATGTTAATTAATTAACACCATTACCTAAATTCTTATGCAAGTTATTAAAAACTTCATTATATAACGAATGTGACACTAATTAATTTGATTAAACTAATTAATTTGTATTTTTATGTTTGATTTTGATACACTAACGTACCAGCAAACTATGAAAAGAGTTGCGATATTTCTGGCTCTCCTTTTTTTTGTAATAAAATTATCCGGTCAGGTTAACAAGTATGGAATACCCCTGATCAAAAACTATAGCTCGGAGATAATCCACGGTTCCGATTATACTCATAGCATAATTAAAGATAATCTTGGAAATTTATACCTGGCTAATGAGGATATGGGCATTATCAGGTATGATGGCAACAACTGGAGAACTATACCTGTCCGTAATAATGGTCTGATAAGGGCTATGGATAAGGATGATCAGGGAACCATTTATGCCGGAGGCAGATATGAATTTGGATATCTGGAACCTGATATATATGGGAAAATGAGATATGTGTCACTATCCCAAAGATTTGATGAACCATCTGAAGTAATTGAATCCAATTCAGACTCCACTAATAATCAGGCAGGTAATGAGAAAATTGATATAGGAGAAATCAAATCCCTTGTCGTTAATGATTCGCATGTTTATTTTGCAAGTGCCCGGGCATTATTTGAATATGACATTAAAAATGATACTCTTAAGTACATAAACCTTGGTAACTATAACTTAAAAAATGTTCTTAAAGTTTTTCTCATCGGACAAAAAATAATTCTGGGGGATAATACCGGAGGCCTCTTTGAATACAAAGACGGGGAAGTTAAAACACTTCCAGGTGGGGACTTTTTTAACAGAAAACGCTGCATGGTAATTATTCAATACGATGAAAACCAGGCTGTTGTTGCAACTTATGAACAGGGTCTGTTTCTTTACAATTATGTTACGGGAGAGATTAAGAAAGACTTTTTTCAGACTTCACTCCAGGAACAATTTACGGGATCACTCATATATAGTGGTATAGCTTTGACCTCCGGAGAATTTGCTATAGGAACAATTGCAGGTGGTGTATTTGTTTTGGACAGGAATGGGAAATTGGTTAAGAAGTGGGATAGACATAACTCAGATTTGATGGATAATACTATTCTTGCCTTTTACAGCGATCCATCCGGTAATTCTGAGCTTTGGATCTCAACTATCAGATTTATTGCCAAGGTATATGTTAACCTTCCCTTTACTGAACTTTCACTTAAATCGGGCATTGAAGGCAATGTGGACTTTATTTGTGAAATGGAGGGTAAAATCTATGTTTCAACAGATCTGGGGGTCTATAAAAGCGGCACAAATGAGGAAGGCATTCTCCAATACACTAAAATTCCTGAAATTCTTTCACAGGTATTTCCGATATACAATGCTAAGGTTCAGGGTGAAGAGTTTCTTCTGGCCGGATCAATCAATGGACTCTTCATGATCAGAAATAACGGGAAAGTAATTAAAATAATAGTTGATAACATCCATACTCCTGATATTGAAAGTGAATCGAATATTAATGTTAGAATTATCGTACAATCAAAAATAAATTCACAGAGGTTCTATATTGGCCTTAATACAGGAGGAGTAAAAGTAATTGACTATAAATCAGGTAAATGGAGTGCAGTTGGGAATTTTAAAATAGGACAGGGTAGTGTTGTTGGAATTGAAGAATTGGATGATGGGGATGTGATATTTGGATCAGATTATGGAAATAACCTGTTCAGAGTTGCAAATAATAGTTTTATTCCCGTGTTGTACGGGGCAGAGAAAGGTGTTCCTGAAGCAACTATATCCTCACTTTCCCGTATCAATGATCAAATAGTAGTCGCAACCAGCAGGGGCCTCTTTCAATATCTTCCGGGAAATGATTCATGGATTCAGATGACTGATACCGTTGGGAATTTTTCTGCAGAAAAAGAGGCAGATATTTATATGCAGGATGAGGAAGGGGATTTCTGGCTCTCCTTTAAGGATGAGAGATATTCTGAAATGCTTTTTCAAAAGTCTGGTGGCACATATTCGGGTCCGTTAGCATTGCTGCCTAATGTTAGAATAATGGATATGAAGGATATTGATAACAGGATATGGGTAGCAAAATCCAATAGTGTTTTTGTAATTGAAAAAGAAAAGCTTATTTCAAAACCTCTTCCTGTTTCACCTTTATTGTCAAAAATAATTGTTGGAGGAGACTCTGTAATAATGGATGAATCGTTTGTTTCGAAGAGTGAATGGGGAAAATCAGTTCCTTCCTCTGCAAGAAACGGAGTAAAGATACCTGAGTTAAGATATACTTTGAACACTATTTCATTTTTCTGGTCGACACCATATTTTATTAATGAGGAGGCAACCCTTTACAGCTATAAACTTGATGGTTTTGACCGCGATTGGTCCAACTGGGAAAAGGTATTTTATAAGGACTATACAAATTTGCCTTTTGGGCATTACTATTTCAGGGTAAAATCCAAAACCGTTACAGAAATTGAGTCAGATGAATTAGTGTATCAGTTTTATATTCTTAAACCATGGTACCTAAAAGCTGTAATGATTATAGCATATGCTATCGCAGTGGTATTCATTATTCTGGCAATTATCAGAGCATATACAAAGAAACTGAAAAATGAGAATATCAGGCTTGAAGGGATTGTAGCTGAACGTACTGCGGTTGTTGTAAAACAAAAAGAAGAACTTGAGTCAAGCATACATTATGCCCGTCGGATACAAATGGCGCTTCTTCCCTCTGAGGCTATCCTTTCAGAAAATATTAAAAATTACTTTGTCCTTTTCAAGCCAAGAGATATCGTGAGCGGTGATTTTTACTGGATGACGAAAAAGGGAGAGAGACTATATATTGTTGCAGCCGATTGCACCGGTCATGGGGTCCCCGGAGCATTTATGAGCCTTCTCGGAATGTCTTTTCTGGATGAGATAATTGACAAAAATCTGGCACCGCGGGCAGATGTTATTCTTCAGGAATTGAGACTTCATGTAACTGAATCTTTAAAACAGGTTGGCGGCGATGATGAAGCAAAAGACGGGATGGATATTGCTATCCTGGTAATTGACTTCAACGTTCAGCGTATTGAATTTTCGGGTGCTTATAATCCATGTTTCAGAGTACGAAAACTTACATCAGCAGAGATAAAGAATTATAAGGAAGATTCAGATGAGTTACCGGATGGTTCCATGTCGAACGGTAAATATTTACTTGAAACAATTTATGCAAGCAAAATGCCGATCGGTATCTCCTCAAGGATGCATGAGGCGTTCGTTTTTAACGACTGGAACCTTGAAAAGGGGGTTTCATACTATCTCTTTTCTGATGGTTATATCGACCAGTTTGGTGGGCCTAATGGACGGAAATTTATGAAGAAGAACTTTAAACAGCTTATTCTCGAAATTCAGGATTATCCCATGAGTAAACAAAAGGAGCTTCTTGACCAAAACCTGACAGATTGGATGGGCCATTCTCCTCAAATTGATGATATTCTTGTGATGGGAATACGAACAGAATAAGTCTGAAATTTAAATATAAAATTAATATTATGGTCAACTGTAACCAACCCAGATTATTAAGAATTTATTTAACCATAATTTTTATTATAATGGCAGCTCAATCTAATTCCCAGGAAATTCCGACCTATGACAAAATCAATACGTCTGCCGGAATAGTTGAAATGCATTTTATTGGTCATGGATCGTTGATGTTTAAAGTAAACGGATTCGTTATTCATATCGACCCGGTTAGCAGTGTCGGCGATTATGAACTCTTACCTAAAGCCGATCTTATTCTTGTTACACATGAACATTATGATCATCTCGATCCTAAACTTATTGCAGAGATGAAAAAAGATGAAACCCTGTTGTTTTGTAATAAAAATTCTGCTTCGGTTGTTACCTGGGGAATGGTAATGAATCCCGGCGACAGACAGGAGATAAATAATATTGTTATTGAGGCTGTGCCGGCTTATAATATTGTAAATGAAAGTTCCCCTGGTCATCCTTTTCATCCGAAAGGAACAGGGATCGGATATCTGCTTACTATCGGCGGGAAAAGATTTTATATAGCAGGAGATACTGAAAATACTCCTGAAATGAAAGCACTGAAGAACATAGATGTTGCTTTCCTTCCTATGAACCTGCCATATACAATGACGCCTGAGATGGTAGCTGATGCAGCCCGTGTTTTTAAACCTAAAATACTTTACCCGTATCATTATGGTGAAACTGATCCTGAAAAGCTGGTTAAACTGTTAAGTGATACAGATTTTACTGTAAGAATCAGGAATCTAAAATGAAGAATAAATTTCTTATTGGTGTAATCTTATTAATAATATCCGGAACAGTTAACTCTCAGGATATTTCATTACCTGAACTCTCAGGATATAAAAAAATAACCAACTATCCCGTATTTGCTCCGGAGAACCTTTGGGATTTTATTAATGGAGCTGCTGATACATACCTGGCATATGAGTTTGTTGATTTACATGTTGCTGAATATAAAAAGGGGAAGAATATCATAAAACTTGAGGTATACAGACACGGTGATAATACAATGGCTTTTGGTATTTACTCAATGGAACGTTCCCCGTCATTAAGGTTTCTGAACCTGGGAGCCCAGGGTTATCAGGCTGGTGGCTCAATTAACTTCTTTAAAGGCAGTTATTATGTCAAGATCAGAACATATTCAAAAAATGAGAAGACAATGCAATCATCTCAATCATTGGCCCTGATGGTTGCAAATATGATTTCCGGTGATTCCAAAATGCCTGAAGTTCTTTCAATGTTTCCTGACGAAAACAAAAAGCCAAATGAAGAGAGCTATATAAATGAAAGCGTTCTTGGGCATAAGTTTCTAAATAAAGCATTCAAGGCAGTTTATGAAATCGGAACTGATAACTTTTCAATATTCATCCAGAAACACAATTCTCCTGATGATGCTCTGAAATCAGCACAATCTTATCTTAATGCGACGGGCATCGATCCGGTAGAAACAGCAAGCGGGAAATATGTATTAAGCGATGGATATAATGGCCCTATTTTCCTGTCTTGGAAAGATAACATAGTTGTTATAATCTCTGGTCTTGCAAAGGATCAGACCGATATCGCTGACCGCTACACATCAGAAATTCTCAAATAGATACAATCCGCAATCCCCGCCCGACTGAACTTATTACTATCCTTAAGAAGCTCTTTTTCAGTCGTTCGGGCGGGCGCAATCCGAAATTTCCCTGACAATCACATACAGGTTTAAATTGATATTAGTAAAGATAGACGTGGCATTCAGCGCAATTGAATTCCTGCCAGGCTGCGCCAATGTCAACCGGATGCTGAAATTCCAGCGATTCTCTAATATTGGCATATACCATATTTCCTTCTGCACCCTGACCAACAATAGTGTGGCACAGGTTGCAGTCTTTTGTTATTGTCCGCCCCGTTTCCGATTTAAAGGAATCATTATGGCATCTGAAGCAGCCATTTGATTCGAGGTGACCAATATGTTCAGGATAGAGGTCATATGATACCTTCATTTTAGGAAATGTATTCTGTTTATATGCATTCTGAATGGTAACAATAGCTGTATCAATCAAAGCAATGTTTTTATTATAATAGTCACTATAATCTGACTGATAATAATTCCGGATGTTTTCATCTATCATTAAAAGAGCTGTATCAGTATCACTGAATTTTTCTCTTAAAATTTCCATGAATGCCTTCTTTACAAATGGAATGGTTTTTGGAATCTCTCCGGTCAGCATAGCTTTATCAAAGTATACTGTTGGCGAATCATAGCTATGTGATGGTCTGTTGTGACAATCGATACAATCCATTGTTCTTGGCGTTGAGGTGGAGATAAGGCTGTCAGAAATTTCATTCTCATCATTTCTGTAGATTATAACTTCACCTGAAGCCATATTTGTATACTTTACATATGTTATATTCTCTCGCTTATCATTATCAGAAATATATTCAATATTAACATCAGGATTTATATGCCAGTGAATACCTTCCCGAAGGCCTAACCCACTATATTCCGGGCCGGTTTTCATCTGAAGCATAATATCCCACTCAGTATTCAGAGTATCAGCAAGAAAATATTTATTTGTCCAGAGTGAACGTGCATAGAATTTTTGCGGCCAGTGACATCTTTCACAAGTTTCTCTCGCAGGACGCAAATCATGAAGTGGTGTCCCAATAGGGGTGGGATAACTTTTTGCCATTACAGCATACACCTGATGCATACCTGATAATTTGGATTTTACATACCACGAAGCGCCTGATCCAACATGACATTCAACACAAGAGACATTTGCATGTGGAGAATTCTGGTATGCCACATGTTCCGGCTCCATTACCGTATGACACAAAGTACCGCAAAACTCCACTGATTCTGTAATATGATAGGCTTTAAAACTTCCCAGTGTTGAAAGGAAAAGGATAATAATTGTTGCTATTGTAAAGATGACAAATGCATTTCTGTGGCTCGGGTCATTCAGATCAATGCTTGGAAGCCGGGAAACTTCATCAGTCGATGTCTTTAAGATCTTTCTCCTCTCAAGAATCATTCCAACAGGTATCATCAACAGGCCAAAGACAAGGAATCCAGGCAGAATTATGTATATAAACAAACCCAGGTTGGTATTCCCTTTATCGAATATTGTGGAAATAATAAACAGTAACAGAATTAATAACAGATTGATAACAGCAATTATAGAGCCTATAATTGTTAACCAGTTTTTGGAAGAGGGTGGTAATTTCATCTTAGTGTGATAAGTGTTATCGTTAGAGTTGGGTAAAATTAGAAAAATATTGCTTCAAAAATCAGTCTGTTAATAAAAAAACAATAAACATGCTCACTGTTAATTAATTAACAGTATTGTTTTATAAAATCATTGTTGTTTTAAATTTAGCATTTGTAAAATGATCTTTTTCATTTCAGTATAGCTCTTGACTACCATTAAATCATTGTTTTCATCAATCACGTTCTGAGGAGGATTATATAGAATTCCCAGATCCGCTTTGCGAAGCATTGAAATATCATTATATGAATCTCCAACGGCTATTACCTTGAAATTAAGGCTCTGAAGTGATTCAACAACTCTGTATTTTGCATCTTTCTGTCTGAGTACATAATTTATTATGTTACCTGTATCATCAGTGGTCAGATTATGGCAAAACAGAGTTGGTCTCTTTAATTGTTCAAGAAGAGGATCAGCAAATTCGGTGAAGGTATCTGAAACTATGACCAGCTGAGTTTGAGTGCGAAGCCAGTCCAAGAATTCCAGAGCTCCCGGCAGGGGCTTGAGACCTGCGATCACCCTCTGAATGTCTGGTAACCTGAGTCCATGTTTTTTTAATAATGCCAGTCTTTTATTCATGAGGATATTATAATCACTAATATCCCTTGTGGTAAGCTTCAGATCGTCAATGCCCGTAGCTATGGCCACACTTATCCAAATTTCCGGTACAAATACTCCTTCGAGGTCAGCACAAACTATATACATATTTCAACATTTCAACATTTCAACCCTTCAGGCTGAGCGTAGTCGAAGCTCAACCTTTTAACTCCTGTAATTAATCAGATCCGTAATACTTTATTATATACTCCTTAAGCAAGCTATAATCATTTTCAAATGATAAGAAATTCTCCTTTTTTTCTATAATACCTCCAAGCGATGAAGGAAGGGGGGGGACAACATTTATTAATTGCCTGAGCTCTTCAGGAAATTTAGCAGGATGAGCGGTTTCAAGGGAGATAAAGAGTTGTTTCTTCCACTTACCATCATTTAGTCTGCAGTATTCATATATCCCCTGCCATGCAATTGCACCATGAGGCTCAAGAATAATTTTTCTTCTTTTATAGATGTCTGCGATTGCCTTTCGTGTTCTTTCTTCTGAGATACTTATCCCGAAAAGATCTTCTCTCATCTTATTAATGTCAGGTGGTTTGTTAAGATTCCCGGTTTCATCCATCAATCCCCCATAGAGAGCAGTTATCCTGGCAAGGTTGCTTGGGTGACCAACATTCATAGCACTTGAGATACAATTCCTTGAAGGAATTATTGGTTTATAATGGCCTGTACTTAAAAACTCAGGGACTTCATTATTTTCATTAGTAGCAACGATGAATTGCCTGACAGGAAGTCCCATTTCGCTGGCAATGAGGCCACCCATCAGGTTACCAAAATTGCCGCAAGGTACGCTGAATATCGCCTTTTCACTATTGCCAACAGCCAATTTTGACCAGGAATAAAAATAATATACCGATTGAGGAAGCAGCCTTCCAATGTTTATTGAATTTGCAGACGACAATGAATGATGTGAAAGATCGGGATCTGCAAAAGCCATTTTTACAAGTCTCTGGCAATCATCAAATTTCCCGTCGATATCAATAACCTGAATATTCTTGTCAAGAGTAGTCATCTGTTTTCTCTGTATGAAGCTTACCTCTTTTCCGGGGAATAAAATTATGACTCTGATGTTCTTTAGTCCGTAAAAAGCATTAGCAACAGCACTCCCTGTATCGCCTGAAGTAGCAGTCAGAATCGTAAGATTTTGATTATTAGCGGAAAGATAATGTTGCATAAGCCTGCTCATCATCCTGGCTGCAAAGTCTTTGAATGAAGCTGTGGGCCCTTGATCCAGACGCATAATATATTTACGGTCGTAGACTTTTTCTATTGGTACTTCAAAGTTATATGCATCGCGACACAAATTACTGAGGTGCTGCTCCTCTATCTCATTTCCAATAATCTTGTGTAGAACCAGAAATGCTGTTTCATGGTAGCTTTTACCAGAGAAACCCATAAGTTGTTCAGTAGTAAAAACCGGTAATGAATCAGGCATATATAATCCGCCATCAGGAGCAATACCCTTTAGAAGCGCCTCACTGAAAGAAACCTCGGGCGATTTCCGGTTAGTTGAATAATATTTTATAGTTCTCTCACTCATCTCTCAACTCTCAACATCTTAACTCAAAGTTCCTAATTTCTGACTCCCGACTTCTGACTTCTGACTCACACATTAACAACTCTCATCAAATCAGCAAATACGCCTGCTGCAGTTACTTCAGCTCCGGCTCCGTACCCTTTAATCACCATTGGTAGTACATTATACATATTGGTAGTAAAGAGAATGATATTATTACTTCCTTCAAGATTATATGAGGGGTGATCCTCCCCGATTGTGAGAAGCTCAACTTTTGCTTTTCCGTGATCAAGGGTGGCAAAAAATCTCCACTTCAGCTTCTGCGCGACAAGCTTCTTTCTCTTTTCCTCAAATTCAGCATCCAGCTTCCTTACTTCAGAGAAAAAATTATTCAGGTCACCTTCAAAACACTCATCCGGGAGGAATTTATTAACAATAACATCTTCTTTCTCTATGGCATACCCGGCTTCGCGCGCAAGGATCAGTATCTTTCTGACGACGTCTGTCCCGCTCAGATCAACACGAGGGTCAGGTTCTGAATAACCAATTTCCCTTGCCTTTTTTATTGCACTGCTCAATGGCATTTCAGGGCCTATCTCGTTGAATATGAAATTCATCGTACCAGATAATACAGCTTCAATTTTAATAATCTTATCACCGCTTAAAACCATATCTCCAATTGTTTTGATAATTGGCAGACCGGCACCAACAGTAGTCTCGTACATAAACCTTACTCCGCGTTCATGGGCAATGGTTCGGAGCTCCTGATAATAGCTGTATTTTGAAGAGCAGGCAATCTTGTTTGCTGTTACAATGGAAACATAACTGGAAAGAATCTCCTTATATCTCGATGCTACATTTTCATCAGCCGTACAATCAATAAATACGGAATTGCGAAGATTAAGCTTTGTCATTTGATCAATGAAATCTGATATATTGCCTTTTATAGCGGATGACTTAAGAATCTCTCTGTAATTTTCAATCGGGATTCCCTTTTTATCAAACAGCATTCTGCGTGAATTGGTTACACCCACAAGATTAACCTTAAGACCATGATCGGTGAGTAGCTTGGAGTGTTGCTTCCTGAGCTGCTTTAACAGACTTGATCCGACAAATCCTGTTCCTGCAATGAATAGATACATCTCCTTATACCTGGACAGAAAAAATCCATCATGTATTACATTAAGTGCTTTCCTGAGATTTTCATGCTTTATGACTACAGAAATATTTAATTCTGATGAGCCCTGCGCTGTGGCGATCACATTTATACCGTTTCTCCCCAGTGCTTTGAAAAGGGTTGCTGATATTCCGGGAGTGTTTTTCATTCTCTCACCAACAATTGCAATGATCGAGAGATTCTTCTCAACCAGGATTTTCAGCTCCTTATTAGTATTGATTTCAGTAATGAATTCTTCAAGAATGGATTCTGCTGCCTGTGTTGAGTCGGAGGGTCTCACGGCAAAAGTGATTGAGTACTCCGACGATGCCTGTGTAATGAGTATAATGTTAATGTTCTGTCTGGCGAGTGCACCGAAGAGACGCATTGAAATACCGGTTACGCCCACCATACCTGTTCCCTGCAGTGTTATAAGGTCAATATGATCAATAGAGGAGATCCCTTTTATCGGACTTTTATTATTGTCGGATGAAATATTGCTTATAATAGTTCCTTTTGACCCGGTATTAAAAGTATTAAGTACAAGTATCGGAATGTTCTTTTTATAAACCGGTCTGAGGGTGGGAGTGTAGATGACCTTGGCACCAAAGTGTGATAGCTCGATGGCTTCCGAATAAGTAAGACAGTCGATTGCGTATGCCCTATCAACTTTCTTTGGATCTGCAGTCATAAAACCATCAACATCTGTCCATATTTCGAGTACCTCTGCATCAAGTGCTGCCGCAATTATTGCTGCTGTGTAATCAGATCCTCCTCTGCCAAGAGTTGTGGTCTCATTTTGTTGATTACTGGCAATGAAGCCGGGAATAATAATATGCCTGTCGGGCTTATCAAATCTCTTTTTAATCAGGGAATCGGTAAGGTTAAAATCAACATTGGCAAAACCCCAGTTACTGTCTGTCTTAATTAATTCACGGGAATCAATATGAATACAGTTATCTATTGAATTGGCAATAATAAGGGAAGATAACAATTCTCCAACTGCCATAACACTATCATGAGATTGGGCAGTGCATTGCTTTTTTTGACTGATCAGGTCAAGAGTCTCACAAAGATGTCTCGAGATAGTTATTATCGCATCATATACAGTGTTTTTATTACTGTCAGATAGAAGTTGTTGTGAATATTCGATATGTTTCAGAATGATCTTTTCGCTTTGCTGAATGTATTTCTTATTATTACTGGCTAATTCACAGAGCTCCTTCAGTTCGTCGGTAATACCCTGAAATGCGGATATTACAATTACACAAGGTGTGCTCTGGGATTCAATAATTTTTTTTACCCCCCTTATCCGTTCCGGTGTTCCGACAGACGTTCCTCCAAACTTCAGGACCTTCATTGTTATAAATTAAATTAAATAAAAATGCATCCCTAAAGATGCATAATTACAGACTACAAAAATAATAAAAATAAGGTAAATGACAGTATTGATTTATAAATATTAATAATATTTAACCAGATTAAATATTTGATATAGAAAAAGCTACAATATTATTAATGAAGTAATATTACTTCTGACCTACCTTTTCAAGTCTTTTCAATATTGAGAATATAAAAGCTGCTGATATAAGGCAGCACACAATGAATATTAACCAGAGCTGCCAGAGATCAAGTTTTCCCCAGAAAAAGCTCCCCACAAAGAGAAGTTTATTACCAGTTGCAGTAGCAAGCAACCATCCTCCCTGCATTACACCCTGAAATCTTACAGGTGCTACTTTGGATACAAAAGACAGCCCCATAGGGCTTAGGAAAAGTTCTGCTACTGTTAGAATAAGATATGAAGAGATTAGCCAGTATGGCATAACTCTGGAAGAATCCGGTACCGGATTAAATTTTATTGCACCGGTTTCATCTATTATTCTTAATTCATGTGGCGAAACCATCTTTAGTGATGCTACAAGAATCACTAAAAAGCCTAATGCAGCAATGATCATTCCCAGTCCAATTTTCTTAGGAGTAGATGGCTCTTTGCCTCTCTTGTTAAGCCAGTCGAACAGTGCCATGACAATAAAAGTAAGACTAACGATAAAGAGAGGGTTAAACGATTGAAATACCTCAGGAGCAATTGAATTTTGTGCTTCACCATTCCGAAATAAGAAATATCCTGCAGTGCCTCCTGCTACAAGGAGAGCTGCCCCTATCAGCCTGGTATTCATTGTACTCCTTTTTCCCAGGACAATAACCAATCCGGCAATAAATGCAATAACAGAAAGGATATTCTCAAGAGTAAAGAACATATATGTATATGGATCAACTGATTTTACTGTATAGTCACGCGCAAAAAATGTCAGGGTAAGTCCATTCTGGTGGAATGACATCCAGAAGAAGACCACAACTAAAAATACCAATGTAAGAGCAATAACCCTCTCTTTCTCCTCTTTTTTAGAGATCATAATAATCCAGGTTACAAATCCGATAAAGAGTCCGATAGCCATACCGGTAAGAAAGTCTTTAAAAAAACTGATAAGGAATGCTGCTGTAAGTCCGGCAATTAGCGCAACGGGAAGTGCCCATGGCTTCTCTGATATTGTAATTGTAGATTCAGTCGATGACTTCTCCCTGTTTGGAAGTAATTTGTTAAATAAGAGATATGCCAGAAGTGAGAGAATCATTGCAATTGCAGCAACACTAAAAGCAAAATTATAACCACGTGAAAAAACTTCCAGATAGCTGGATGAAAAAGCGGCCAGATCCGATACCGGGCCTGATAAACTTACCTGATTAGCAAGTGTCTGCAACTGTTCCGGATTTTGCAGTGTCCCATCCTGAAACTGGTGACATAGAGCCGGAAGACTCCCGTCGTGAAGAAAATTATTGGTTTTTAGCCACCAGTTTCTTACTCCGTTAGCTGCAAAGGGAGCAAAGAAAGCACCCACGTTAATACCCATATAGAAAATCAGATAAGCTGTATCCCTGACACTTGAATATTTGGGATCATCGTACATCTGGCCGACAACTGCTTGTAAGTTACCTTTAAAGAAGCCGTTACCTAATGCAATTGTAAAGAGACCGATAATGGTAACTGTTAGCGATAAATTTGGAACTGACATTAAAACATACCCGGCAAACATTATTACCTGCCCAATCATTATTACTCTTTTATATTTTCTTGTCGCATCGGCCAGCACACCTCCAACCAGGGCAAGTGCATAAATGGCATAGTAAAACCAGCTGTAAATACCGCCAGCTGTGTCTTCATCAAGACCATATTTAGCCTGCAGGAAAAGCACAAGAATGGCCATCATAGTATAGAAGCCAAATCTCTCTCCCATATTGGTAAAGAAGGCTACAAACAAACCTTTTGGATGATTCTTAAGCATATTTATTTTATTAGTGTGTAATTCATTAACGATCAGGTAACTGGAGTAATGTACTATTAAGATTCTTTCATTAGATATTATCAACCACTCGTTTTGAGCAAGAACAAATATATTAATCTTTTTGAATGTAAAAAACACTCTTTTTACAGGTCATTGACTATTCTTATTGTCTGCAATATTTTTAATAATGAATGAAGAGTGTAAATTTGTAAAACATTTGACCCGGCATGAAGATATTTCGAAGTGACCAGATAAAGGAGATCGACGAATACACGATCAGGTATGAACCCATTGCATCATCTGACCTTATGGAGAGAGCTGCCAGGGAACTATTCATCTGGATTACGGAAAGGTTTGGAAGATCAGAAAAAATATTTGTATTCACTGGTCCCGGTAATAACGGAGGCGATGGTCTTGCCCTTACACGCATGTTACAAAGTGACAGATATGATGTTAACATATATTACGTCGATTTTACCGATAAAAGAACAGCCGATTGGGAGATAAACAGGAAACGTCTTGAAACAGAGACAAATTTGAGACTGAATTCAATAACGTCGATTGACCAGTTTCCGGTTATAGCACCTTATGACATTATAATTGATGCTATTTTTGGCTCAGGTCTTGCAAGGCCGGTTGAAGGATTTCCAGGAGAGGTGATAAAGCAGATTAATACTCTTGATGCAAAAACAATTTCCATTGACATTCCTTCAGGTTTGTTTGGTGAGAATAATGGCACTAACATTTCTGATTCTATTGTTAAAGCCGATTTTACACTGAGTTTTCAATTTCCGAAACTCTCATTTATGTTTGCAGATAATGCCCCATATGTAGGCCAATTGGAAATATTGCCGATTGGTCTGCATAAAACTTCAATCAGTAATACGGCAACGCCGTATTCTCTTGTAGAGAGAAGAGATGTCAATCCTTTACTTAAACAAAGAAATAAATTTGATCATAAGGGTAATTTTGGCCACGGTTTATTGATTTCAGGATCTAAAGGAAAGATGGGTGCTGCTGTCCTGGGAGCAGGAGCCGCACTTAGATCAGGTATTGGATTGATAACCTGTCATATTCCGGTGTGTGGAAATGTAATAATTCAGAGCACACTTCCGGAAGCAATGGTTATCCTTGATAAATCGGAAGATTTTGTTTCTGAGGTAGGAAGTACTAAAAGCTTTAATGCTGTCGGGATAGGTCCCGGATTGGGTACAGAAGTTCATTCCCGGCAAGCAGTACGAAAACTTATATCAGAATGCACGAAACCACTGGTAATTGATGCGGATGCCCTGAACATACTGGCATTAAATAAAACATGGCTGGATCTATTACCGGCTGGTACTTTGTTGACTCCGCATCCAAAAGAGTTTGAAAGGCTTGCCGGTGAAACGAATAATGGTTATAACAGATTTGAAAAGCAGATCAATTTCTCAAGGAAACATAACTGTATCGTTATTCTGAAAGGGGCAAATACTTCGATCACGATTCCTGATGGCAGAGTATTTTTTAACAGCACCGGGAATCCCGGTATGGCAACGGCAGGCAGCGGAGATGTCCTTACAGGAATAATATTATCTTTGCTGGCACAGGGTTACAGACCGGAGAATGCATCAGTACTGGGAACTTTTCTTCACGGGCTGGCTGGCGATTTTGCTGCTGAAGCCTCTGGCTATGAGTCTGTTGTTGCAACAGATATAATTAATAATTTAGGAAAAGCCTTTATGAAAATAAGAGAAAATGAACTTTGAACCTGAAACCAAGAAAAAATAATATGAAAACCACTATCAGACTTTCATTCATTTTGATAATAGTACTTATAGCATATTCATGTTTCCCGATGAAAGAAATACCGGCGACTACCAGCACAATTGTACCTCTTTCTGATACGGTAACAATTGGAAAGGGAGCTCTGGTATACGCTCTTCCAAGAACAGTTCTTACAATAACTGTTGATATGGAAAGAACTATCGAAAAACCCGGGCCATACGCAAAATTTGCCGGAGATCTGCTTGGTCTTAATAATGTCATCCAGAACGAAAATGAATTCTGGTCGATATTAAGCATAAGGGTTAAATCGCATGAGGAGCTGGATCCTTCAGAATATTATGTTGTAAAGAGCAATAATATTTTTGTAACAAATATACTGTCACTTAAAAGAGAGGGGCTGATTCTTGATATTAATCCGTCTCTGTTTAATAATGGTGGTAATCAGATTGGAATATCAGAGCAGGAGGCAGGTCAGTTCAATACATTTGACCTTGGTTCGGATGAGTATTTTCAACTTCAGCGCGATACAGCCTATCGACGTGTAAATGTCGACTCGCTCTTCATCAGGATTCCATATATTGTTGAGAAGAAAAAGAAACTTACTGTTGATCAGTTAGCTGACAGGGCTGCAAAGCAACTAATGGAATTGAGAGAAGGAAAACATATGATTCTGACAGGTGAAGCAACAGTATTTCCGCAAAATGACGCTGCAATAAACGAGATTAACCGGATGGAAAAAGAATATCTTAACCTGTTTGCAGGCAGAACATGGTCAGAGCGGAAAACAATAACATATCAGATTATACCTGATAAGGGAATGGTAGGAAAGCCAGTGGAAATATTTCGGTTCTCTGAGTTAACGGGTCCTCTATCTGCTTCAATGAAAGGAGGAATACAAGTATCAGCTGTGCTCTCTCCTGAACAAAAAACCAAACCACTGACAATATTGAACAAGCAACAGGATTATCCGACATCACCGGTGTACGATAAATTATTGTACCGTGTGCCTGAGGTAGTAAATATAAAAATCTCTATGGATTCTGAAGTTTTATTCTCATCCAGACGGCTCGTTTATCAGTTTGGCGAGGTAATTCAACTTCCGGCAAACTATATTATCGGCAAATAGATTGTTGGCTGATTAATTGGTGCTTGTTGCTTGTTGCTTGTTGCTCGGTAGTCATTTATTAGGATCTGGACCCAACAGCCAGCACCCAGCACCCAGCACCCAGCACCCAGCACCCAGCACCCAGCACCCAGCACCCAGCACCCAGCACCCAGCACCCAGCACCCAGCACCCAGTTTACTGCACCTTACCCTTAAAATCCTTCTGGAAATCAGCAAATTTCTGTGTTTCATAAGCTTTGTCTGCAAAAAAGCGAAGGAACATCTCCATCTCTTTTGGTTCTTTATAGCCCTGAACAGGTGATCTTGTTAGTTGTCCATCCTTAAATGTCAGGAATACCACTGTAGGATAAACCAATTCACCTCCTAAAAGAGCCACTGCAAGCTGATGCGCGGCTCCTGCTTTACCGTCGTTTATAAAGGTCTGGCCAAGAAAAGTAACACTGTCCTTTCTCTCCGCATCAAATTTTACGGCATAAAACTTATTATTAAGAAGTTCTGATATAACATCATTGGAAAAAGTATCCTTATCCATCTTCTTACACCAGCCACACCAGTCAGTGTAGGTGTCAACAAAGAGTGGACGGGGTGCCTTCTGAATAAGCTTTTCAGCCTCCTGTATAGTATACCATTTAACCTTGGATTCCTGAGAATAAGAAGCCAGGGTTAAACAGATAGAAATTATCAAAATAAAAGCTCTTTTCATTTTTGTCTTTTTTGTTTCAGTTTATAAATGCAAAATAAGCGAAATTCAAGCTAATATTCTTAATGATGTAACTTATATATATCATAAATAACAAAAGTAATTTATTTATGTTCGGTCTAACTTGAATTTTGATTAGAAACAATTGAATTATTTTTTACATTTACCACCACTAAATATAAATATACTGAAATGGAAGCTAATTTAAAGACATTGCGCGATTCTGCTATTCTGAGATGGATTGTTCTGGTTTTACTCAGTGCCCTGATTTTTTCCACTTATTGGTTTCAGGATTTTTTCTCGGGCTTAAAGGGATTAATGGAGTCAGAGCTTGGTTTTACCAGTGAGGAATTCGGAAGACTTATAGGCTTAACAACTATTGCCAATATGGCAGGAATGATAATAGTTGGCGGGGTAATTCTGGATAAGTGGGGAATAAGGATAGCCGGTTTGGTCTTCGGAGGACTGGCTGCAGTTGGCGCAACAATTACAGCCTTTGCATCAGCTGGAGTGTTCGGAGAGGAACATGGTCCAATGCTTACTATGATGATTATAGGTAGGATTATGTTTGGTTCCGGTCTCGAAATAACCTGTGTGGTTGCTACACGGACAATTGTCAAATGGTTTAAAGGATATGAACTGGCACTTGCTATGGCAATAAACATTGGATTCGGACGACTCGGTTCTGCATTAGGTACTGCTGTTTCTCCCGACATAGCAAACGGTCATGTTTCTCCTGCTGTAACATTTGCTGCTTCACTAATTGGTTTGGCATTAATTCTTTTTTTAGTATATACTTTTTTTGACAAAAAGCTGGATAAGCAAAGAGCCGAAAAAGATAAGGAAAAGGTTGAAGAGGAAGATTTTAAGTTTTCCGATCTTACCAAATTGGCAAAAAACCCTTCATTTATCTATATCGCATTATTATGTGTATCTTTTTATGCAGCTGTTTTTCCATTTCTACAGTATGCCCCCGATATGCTGGTTAATAAATTTGGTTTTAGCTATGTACTCCCCGATGATCCGAATAGTAACATAATTCTCTTTGGCAGCAAAGCCATAGGTAATGCAAGTATTTTTGTGGTACTCTTTATTTTCGGGCTGGCCTTTTCGCTGGTACCAACAAAAATTGAATCAAGGACAAATAAAAACATATCGATGTTGTTAATTTTTACAGTATTTGCATTATTTGTATTTGTTTTAAAAGATACTTTCAAGCTTTGGCTTGGTAATGGCCCTAAGACAGCCTCTCTGATTCCTTTAGGGACAATATTGTTTACACCTATTTTTGGAAGCTATGTTGACAGAAAAGGCAGGGGGGCATCATTGATGATTTTAGGATCTTTTCTGTTGATTTTTGCACATATTGCACTCTCTCTCTTTAGTGTCAAGATTCTTGCATATATGGGATTACTCAGTCTGGGAATTGCATTCTCGCTTGTTCCTGCTGCAATGTGGCCTTCTGTTGCAAAAATTGTTCCTGAAAACAGGCTTGGAACTGCATATGCCTCTATGTTTACAGTTCAAAACTGGGGTCTGGGTATTTTCTTCTGGGGTATAGGCGCTGTACTTGATCTGGCTAATAAAGAGAACCTTGTAGCAATCAGGGCTGGCGAAATGACATATAACTATACCATACCAATCTTTATACTCGTAATTTGCGGGCTTATCTCAATTTTCCTGTCATATAAGCTAAAACAGGCTGATAAGAGACAGGGATACGGTTTGGAGCTTCCTTCAGGGCAAAAATCTTAAGAATATACATAAAAATCAGAAATATGTCTTCAAATGAATTTGAGAAATCGCGGGTTTTTTCTTTTGATAAATCAATAGAATATTCTGATGGAGGGATTGTAAGTAAGACTGTACTGAAGAAACAGACAGGCAATATTTCACTTTTTTCATTTGATAAGGGTGAAGCATTAAGCGAGCATACTGCACCCTTTGATGCAATGATAATGGTAGTTGATGGGAGAGGGGAGATTATGATAGACGGGAAATCCTACTTCCTTGAGACCGGCCAGACAATTATTATGCCTGCAAATATTCGACATGCTGTAAAAGCTGTGGAGCGATTCAAAATGGTGCTTACAATGATAAGAAGCAATTAAGTCTGTGTACTTGTTGCTGGTTACTTGTTGCTGGTTACTGGTTACTGGTTGCTGGTTCTGGCACCGAATACCGAATACCGAATACCGAGCACCCAGCACCCAGATTACGCCATCTTGATTAAAATAGCCTTAAGTGTATCTGTAACATCCTCTTCCTCATTTACACATCGTTCAAGGCCCTCGAGGATCCTGTTGTGTTTAATCAGCTCTTTGGTATCTTCCTCTTTTTGAAATAATTCTGATACCCCAAGATAAAAACTCTCATCAGCGTTATGTTCAAGCTCGTTTACCCGGTTGCAAGCCTTCATGATCATTTTTTTATTTACCATAGGGTCTTTAAGGCCATGAACAGCAGCTTCAATCTCTTTGGCCCCCTGATAGATCATTTCAGCCAACTCGACATAGACAGGTATCATTCTCTTTGGTTTATAAAGACAGATTTTACGGCCTATCCCATTTATTGTATCTACCACATCATCGATATTACCGGTTAGTTCATGGATGTCTTCCCTGTCGAAAGGTGTAATAAATGATTTATTAAGTTGTTCGTAAGCCTTATAAGTTATCTCATCTCCTGTATGTTCAACATCTTTTATTTTTTTATTAATTTTCTCATGTTCAAGGATATCTGAAGCACCCATAAGTTCTATCAAAAGCTCTGAGGCTTTTACCAGGTTCTGTGCGGCAGCTTCAAAAAGAGGGAAAAAGGAGTGATCTTTCGGAACAAAGAATTTTAAGAAACTATCTATATTCATGATATAAGTGGTTTTATGTAAATATTCAGGCGAGTACCCAGTTAAGAAATATAAACACCGATGCCCCGACGATACCTGATACAGGGATCGTGAGTATCCATGCCCAGAAAATTTTAGTTGTGACTCCCCATTTTACAGCAGATACTCCTTTCCTTGCTCCGGCTCCTATTATTGCTCCGGTAATAACATGAGTAGTACTTACAGGGATACCGAAATGAGTGGCGCCAAAAAGTGTAAGAGCTCCGGCGGTTTCTGCGCAAAATCCCTCAAAGGGTTTGAGTTTGGTAATCTTCTGCCCCATCGTTTTTACAATTCTCCATCCCCCTAATAAAGTTCCCAGTGCAATTGCTGCCTGGCACGAAAGTACTATCCATAAATCAATCTTATCAGTTTTAGTGGCAAATCCGGTAACAATAAGAGCTACCCAGATAATACCCATCGATTTTTGGGCATCGTTTCCTCCGTGACCGAGACTAAAGGCGGCTGCTGATAAGAGCTGTAACCTGCGGAAATGCTTATCGATTCCGGAAGGTGAATGGTTCCTGGCGATGTATATTACAATTGCTGAAATAATAAACGACATTACCATACCGAGAAGTGGGGCAATAACAATAAAAATAACAATCTTTATAACTCCGGCCATTACCACAGAGCTCCATCCGGAACTTGCAACTGCAGCCCCAACAAGACCACCAACCAATGTATGTGAAGAACTCGATGGAAGACCCAGCCACCAGGTTACCAGGTTCCATGCAATAGCTGCTGTAAGTGCAGCTGCTATTACTGTCAGGTTGATTACATCAGGATTAATAACCCCTTTTCCCATAGTTGTGGCAACATTCAAAGGGAAGATAAGAAATGCAATAAAATTAAAAAAAGCTGCCATACTGACAGCGGCTAAAGGTGAGAGGACTTTCGTAGAAACGACTGTGGCAATTGAGTTTGCAGAATCGTGAAATCCATTGATAAAGTCAAAAACCAGAACCAATGCAATAACAATGTATAAAAATGTCATTTATCCTGAATTTTTAATACTCTGAAGGATAATGCAATAAATATTCAACTTAAAATACGATTTATTATGCTATTACACAAAATGCCTTTGTATTTACAATGATAATTATAAAAAGTGAAAACTCTGCTGAGAAAATTCATCTTTTTCAAGAAACCGTGAAAGAAATATAACAGATATGTTGAACAGAGAAACAAGCTACATTAAATCAGGGTTTTTTAATCAGATCGCCGCTCAATAAAAAATCGCGATGTGATTTAACCATATTTATGGTATAAAGAATAAGATTCTTGCTCTCGGCAAGTAAATTCAGGTACATAAGGATATTCCTTGTGCCGGCCATCTCTGATTTGATGAACTTGATTTGCTTCTTCTTCATCTTATCAATTAATATCAATATTGATTGCTGTTGAGAAATAAGGTTATCCAGATGACGGAATTTTTGTTTTTTACTGATATTCTGAACCTCAGTATAGAATGTTGAGATAGATTCGTTCAGTTCATGCAGGTCCTTGATCTGCTCAGGTATCAATGGAGGCTGATGGTTATCGAGGTGTTCAAAAACAGGATCGGAGATATATTTAAGACAGTGGGCAATTTCTCTCATATAGTCAAGTTTCTGCACATAATAATGACCGGTTTCAATAGTATCTTCTTCAAGTTTTCTTAGTGTGGGGTATAGATTGTATTTTAAATCCTTTGAATATTGGTTAAGATCATTTATATCACGAATTACCTTTTTCATCTTTTTCCGGTCTTCCTTAATCAGGTTGAGTATAGTTGAAAAGTAAAGTTTCGAGACTGAAGCCAGAACATTTGTTATAGATGAGTTACATTTTGCAAGTATGTTTTCTCCATTAATGATTTCTTTATCATCAAATTCATCTCTCTTTGCAATTTTTTCAGATCTTTTCTTATGAATGAAATGGGTACGTATTACAAACAATACAGCAAAACCAAGTGCAACAAATGTGGCCGTTATTCCTCCCCAGTTTAGAAAAATGGCAACCAGCAGGGAAACTGTAAATGCAATAAAAGCAGTAAAGAACCATCCGGTTATTACTGTTATAACTCCTGTGATACGGTAAACTGCACTCTCTCTTCCCCATGCCCTGTCAGCAAGTGAAGTGCCCATTGCAACCATGAATGTAACATATGTTGTGGAAAGAGGCAGCTTCAGGGAGGTTGCAGTAGCAATCAGAATACTTGCGACAAACATATTTACAGATGCTCTTAACAGATCAAAAGAAGATGCATCTTTCCTGTTTTTTGGTTTCTTCCTGAATGATTTTGAGTCAAACTGATTTTCTATAAAAGTTGAGAGTTTTTCTGGCAGTATACCACTCGAAAATTTTAATATTCCCATTATCCCTCCTACCAATGATCTGGAAATAAAGGAGGATGAGAACCTTTCAATTCCTGAACCCTGCCTGGCAAGGTTAATTTCAGTCGAGGAGACTGTTCTGGCCTTTTTTGAGAAAAACAGGGTGATTACCATTATCAGTCCGGCCGCCAGAAGAAACAAAGTGGGTGTTTTTACCGGTTGCTCAAGAATTTCCATGGTAAAGGTTCCCGGATCGATAGATGGATTACTCATGAACTCCCTGAAAGATTCCAGACCGGCCAGGGGTACACCGATAAAGTTAACCAGGTCATTGCCGGCAAATGCCATTGCCAGTGAAAAGGTACCAACAAGAACAATAATTTTCAGAATGTTAACTTTAAAAACAGAGATCAAAAACTGAAGGAGAATTGTAAATCCTATAAATGAGAATAAAAGAAGTCTGGATGTGTGGGAATGAATCCAGTCAACAGTGTCAGCGGATATAAATGATGCTCCCTTGGCACCCTTTACCAGCATGAAATATACAATAGCTGTAATTGCAATGCCACCCCAGATTGACCCGAAATATTTAAGATTACGTTCATAGTTAAATGAGAATATCATCCGGGTTATAAACTGTATTATTGTACCACCTGTGAAAGCAATTACCACTGATAAAAGTATCCCTGAGATAATTGCCAGCGCCTTTGCAGAATTGATATAATTGTTTAGATCAGACACTGTTTCGGAAGAATTCGATATCTTAATCAGGGAGATTGCAACAGCAGCTCCAAGTAACTCAAATACGATAGAAACAGTTGTGGAAGTTGGTAACCCGAACGTATTAAAAGTGTCGAGAAGCATAACATCTGTTATCATGACCGCAAGGAAAATAATCATGATTTCTGAAAAGTAGAATTGTCCGGGATGAAAAATTCCCGACCTGGCCACCTCCATCATCCCGCTCGAAAATGTTGCCCCAAGAACGACACCCAAACTTGCGACGGCTAATATTATTTTAAAAGGAGCAACTTTAGATCCTATGGCGGAATTTAAAAAATTTGCTGCATCGTTTGTTACACCTACAATTAAATCGGAAACAGCAAGAAGCACCAGTACAATAACAAAAATGAGATAGATATTATGCATGAAAAAGATTATTATAGGCTTTTTTCAGGTATTGCGAATTTAATATAATTAGAATGAAATTCAATACTCACATATTGTTAAGTTTTTGTTACATTTTTAACATCGCTGTATTCTTATCAGTAAGAACAAGTTTATTTCTCCCGTCATGTTAATGATCCATTGTTTATGTTGGCAAATTGTGTTAATTTTATTGGATTATATTTCTAAATTAAAATTAACAGAAAATGAGTGATATACGTAACCTGGAACCGAAGCAATTGTGGAATTATTTCCAACAGATAACACAAATACCCCGTCCTTCGAAAAAAGAAAAAAAAATAATTGAGTACATGAAGGAATTTGGAAAAAGCCTGAACCTTGAGACAACGGAAGATGAAGTAGGTAATGTTATTATTCGTAAACCTGCTACAAAAGGAATGGAGAACCGAAAAGGTGTCATATTCCAGACCCACCTTGATATGGTACCTCAGAAAAACAGTAACAAGATTCATGATTTCGAAAAGGATCCAATCGAGACTATTATAGATGGTGAGTGGGTAAAGGCCAATGGGACAACACTTGGATCAGACAATGGAATTGGTGTTGCTGCAACAATGGCAGTTCTGGCTTCAAAGGAGCTTGTACACGGACCGGTGGAAGCTCTTTTTACTATTGACGAAGAGACAGGAATGACAGGTGTATTTGGTCTCAAAAAAGGGTTACTGAAAGGGGACATACTTATGAATCTTGATTCTGAGGATGAAGGTGAACTATATGTTGGATGTGCAGGTGGTATTGATGTGAATATCAAAAAGGATTATGCTGAAGAGAAGACACCAAAAGGAATGGTTGCCTACAAGATTGTTGCCAGAGGCCTCAAAGGAGGCCATTCGGGAATTGACATCCCATTAGGAAAAGCCAATTCAAACAAGATTATGTTCCGTTTTTTGATGCAGGCTGAAGCCGATTTTGGGATACGACTGGCCGAAGCGGCAGGTGGTGATATGAGAAATGCAATTCCAAGAGAATCATATTCAATTGTATTATTACCGGAAATTAAGACCAAAGAATTTGAAGAGTTTGTAAAGGGTTACGAGAAGATGTACAGGTCAGAATTCTCTGATACCGAACCAGACTTGTCATTCGGATGTGAAAAAACAACTGTTCCTGATAAAGTAATGAATCAGGGCGAACAATACAGGATCATAAGAGCAATATTTGTATGCCCGAACGGCGTTCAGAGAATGAGCCAGGCAGTGAAAGGCCTTGTTGAAACGTCGAATAACCTGGCAATTGTCAGGTGTATTGGCGGTAAGTTTGAAGCCTATAATCTCACCCGCAGTTCAGTCGACACGGCAAAAGAGGCAACTGCCTGGAAAATAGCTGCTCTGTTTCACCTGATTGGTGCTGACGTTTCGTTTTCAGGCAGTTATCCGGGTTGGAAGCCAGATATGGATTCGCCGATCTTAAAAACCATGAGTAATGTATACAAGGATATGTATGGTAATATTCCTGAAATAAAAGCTATCCATGCCGGTCTGGAGTGCGGACTCATTGGTGGCGTATATCCTGAACTTGATATGATATCATTTGGTCCTACTATCAGATTTCCCCACTCCCCTGACGAAAAGGTCAATATTGTATCAGTAACAAAATTCTGGGATTTCATTGTCGAAACTCTGAAACATGTACCTGTTAAAAGCTAAAAATATATGAGGTTTCTTTCAATGTGGAAACTCTTTTTTGTCATTTAATTGATGATGAGGCAGAATATACTGGACTCTTTTAAGGCTGATATTAAATTCATTGCACGAGATCCCATGCTTCTGGTTGCAATGTGTGCCCCGATATTTATTATTCTTATAATGAGACTGGTTTTTCCGCTTATCTCCGGATTTGTCTATTCAAAAACCGGTTTTTTAATTGACTCTTACTATACAATAGCAGCAATAACAATTGTCTCTGTCATACCATTGCTCTTCGGGATGGTCTATGCTTTCATTCTTCTTGATGAAAACGATTCGCATGTGCCGGAGGTAATTGATGTAACTCCTGCCGGAAAAAGAAATTTCATCTATATGAGAGTTGTAATTCCGTTGATTCTGAGTTTTCTAATGCTTCTATTGAGTATTGCAATAATTGATCCTGTCCCTTCTGAGGGGTGGTTAAGGAATATTTATATCTCACTTCTCCTTTCAACACAGTCTTCCTTTGCTTTCCAGTTTATTGGTAGTCTGGCAAATAATAAAGTTGAAGGAATGGTTTTTTCTAAGCTGTATGGGATTTTTCTGATTGCGGTTCCTTTTGGACTTATGCTTCATCACCCATGGAATTATCTTGCATTCTTCTCACCCTTATATTGGATCAGCTGGGCATGGATTACTCCTTCCATTTCTGAGAGTATTTTGTATGGATTTATATCCATATTAATTACAACCGGAAGCATTGTTATTCTCTTTCGTCATTTCCTGAAAAAACACTCAAATTGATATTGTTATCCGGTATATCTGGCCATATGGGCGAGAAACAGATCTTTCCTGTTTCTCGAAATCGGAACCTGCGAGCTATCAGTCATCTCAATATATCCTCCATCGTGCCGGACATATTTTTTAACATAATCGAGGTTAATTAGATGGGAATTATGAGGACGGAAAAAGTTACGGTCATTAAGCAGATCCTGAAACTCCTTGAGATGTCTTGAGACAAGTATTTTACGTTTATCTTTAATAAAGAACCATGAGTAGCTGCGATCAGCTTCGATACGTATTATGTCATTCGGGTTAAGGTATTCCCTTCCGTCAGATGTTGGAATTACGAGCCTTGTAGGATGCGCTGAACGTATATTTTCCAGAAGGGCTTCAATGTTCTCATTACCCCTTAACGAATTATTTGACCTCTTCTCAATTAGCCTGTTAACAGATTCAATAAATTCATTAATATTGATCGGTTTCAAAATATAATCAACAGCACTGAATTTGATAGCTTTAATGGCATAATGATTGAATGCTGTTATGAAAATAACATCAAAGTCCTTGTCGGGGAAATGAGCAAGCAGATCAAAACCTGTCCCTTGAGGCATCTCAACATCGAGGAAAACCAGTTCAGGTTTTATCTCTTTTATAAGTTGGATACCGTCATTTGCATTGTATGCTCTTCCTTTTACTTCAAGACCATGGCAATATTCCTCAATGATGGAGGTGATGAAATCAACTGCATCAGATTCATCATCAATAACCACTGTAATTAACTTATGCTTCATGTAAGTATTGGAATATGAATCTCAACCCTGGTTCCTTCTGCTTCTCCTTTGTCATTTTTAAGATCGGTATAAACGGTCTTCAGGGTTGTGCCATAAACCGTATTGACAAGATCCAGTCTTGATGAGACAATTCGTGTCCCCAGGGAATTATGGTTGTCATTGCTCTTGTTTTTTCTCTCCTGAGCTGCAACACGGCCAATCCCGTTATCTTCAATTGTACACGAAATATAATCTTTTTTTAGTTTTAAATCAACTTTAATTAATCCATCGTTTTTACCGGGTATTAGTCCATGACAAATTGAATTCTCAACATAAGGCTGGATGAGCATAGTAGGTATTTTATATAACAAAGGGTCAATCTCTTCATCAACTATTATTGAATAATCAAATCTTTTCTTAAACCTGATCTTTTCAAGATCAAGATAAAGAACCAGGGCATCAAGTTCATCGCGAAGAGGAACTGAAGTGTGCTGTGAATTTTCAAGCACCTTCCGCATAAGACTTGAAAATTTTGTCAGATAATTATTTGTTGCCAGTTTATCGTGCTGGTACATATAATATTGAATTGAATTCAGGGTATTAAAAATGAAATGAGGATTCATCTGTTGCCTCAGATTTGCCTGGGTGATCTCAGATATTTTTCTGTTCATCTCGCTGATTCGTCGCTTGGCATTAATCTTTGAACGGCTGAGGAAAAGAAATCCAATAGTCAGACTTAATACGATTAGTCCCGTATAACCATAAATAAGAAGCTGTTGTTTCTTATTTCTTAAAGCGAGCAATTCCAGCTCCTTTTTATGAGAATCTGCTTCGTACTGTATCCTGGCATCAGTTAACCCCTGTGTATTGGAAGATTTAGTAAGGGCGTCGCTGAATTTTTTGAAGAGAACAAAATTTATGTATGCGTTTGCTGTATCTCTTTTTCTGAGGTACAATTCACTCATATCCATATAAACCCATTGCAGATCGTAGATATCATCTGACTTTTTTGCCTCTTCAATTGATTTATCATAGTATTTTAGCGATTTTTCAACTTCACCCATGTCTCTGTAAATAGTGCCTATATTCCCAAGAGAATTGGCAGCAGCCTCATAGAGTTTTCCGGGGATACTGTAAGTGAGTGCTTTTGTATAATATTTAAGAGCAGTGTCATATTCTTTTTCGCGGTACATATTCCAGCCAAGGTTTGCCAAAGATTGTGAGATATGCAAGGTATCATCAGTAATTAAGGCAAACTCGAGACATTTATGCAGCAATGAATCTGCCCTCTTAAAATCACGCAGATAATCTGTAAGGGAAGATCCCAGCCAGTAATAACCTGTTATAAGATTTGTAGTATCGTTTTCCTGGATTGCGGCATCTGTCATCAATTCCAGGTTACTATGATATCCCTCAAAGTCGCCAAGGGATTTGAAAACCAAAGAAATTCCCCAGAAATTTCCTGGCAAAAAACCTTTCAAACGGTTTTTCCGGGCAACTTCAATACTCTGGGCATAGTAATCGATACTCTCCTTAAAAGACCCTGTACGATGACTGTATCTTCCAAAAAAATTGTAAGATTTCGCAGTTACAGCGATATCGCCTTCATTAATAGCAAGTTTTAATGCTATAGATGCATCCTGTGCGGCGTTGTTGAATTCATTTGTTATATAGAAAAATTCTGCTCTGGCAAGATGTAATAATGATGGAATTTCAATATTTTTTTCATTGCAGATCATTTCAGCAGTATCAATATATGCTTTCATATATTTGATTTTCATGCCTTTGGGAACTTTGTTATTGAGTGCCAGTCTGCTGTAGTGGTTTACATCTGAAGTGTCGTTTGAAGTCAGGGACTTGTTTTTGAGTCCAAAACCTTTTGTTAGGGTCAATGAGGGTATGGTCGCATAGGAAATGCCGCTATAAAGTACAACGAGTATTAATATGAGCCTAACTGTTCTCATTGAAGACTACATTATTAAGCAATTTGTTAATAAAAACAATCCGGAAGTATTTTCCATATTGTTGTCAGGTTCTCTATGTCGATTCCGATCAGATATTATCATTTGCAAAATAGAAAAAAATGTTCATGAATGTTCATTTTATTTAACGAATGGTAGTTTTCAGCCAACGGTTGACATAAAACTCTCTCCTTAATTCTAAAAACCTGTATAAAGGTGGAGATTTATGCATAATCAGTTGATAATGATTTTACAACAGTATGGAATGAGTCAACAGATGACTGATTTCAGGCAATATTCAAAGCTTGATCTCTACAAGAAGATCATCCTTCATTACATTTGTATTGGGTCTGCAGGATACTTTTATTATAGTGCCATTGGCGGGAGAGACAATTTCATTCTGCATTTTCATAGCTTCGAGTATCACAACAGCTTCTCCACGGAGCACATTAGATCCTTCCCTTGCCATGACATCAATAATTTTGCCGGGCATCGGAGCCTTTACATATGCTTTTTCAGCTCCTCCCTTTCTGGATTTCAGAACCTTCATTCTTTGCAGTGAGAAAGGTGTTTCTACTGTAAAAGTGTAGCTTATATCATTAAAGAGGATCTCATATTTGTTTTGACGGGAATGCACAATCTCAACAGGATACTTACGGTTTTTCCATAAGATATAGGCGCCAAATTTTTCATCGGCTTTCAGCTTTACTTCATAATTTCTTTTCCCAATTCTGATTGTCTGTTTCAGAGGCAGGGAAAAACTGAATTTCCTGTTTTCTGAAGAGAGTGCATATAGCTTTTTTATCTGAAGTTTATCATTTGTCATCGTTCACAGCTTGAATTAAAACTGGTTCATTCTTTTATTAAGTAACCATGGACTCATCTCTTTACCATGTTTGTAATCGATTTTAGTATTGCTATCATCGAGATTTTCTTCAACAAACAGCTTTGTTGCCAGCCATGCTGCAAGCATCTCTTCATACTCACTGTTATAATAGTACTTTTCAAGATCTTTTTCAATAAAAGCTGTTGTGAAATCACCGTCCTGAAACTTTTGGTGACGAACCAGCATCCTGAAAAATGGCAGAGTGGTTTTTGTTCCTTTTATCCATACTTTATCGAGTGCCATCTTACAATTCTTGAGGGCTTCCCTGCGGTCTTTTCCTTTCACAATCAGCTTGGCAATCATCGAATCATAACTGGCCACAATCGATGAACCAACCTGAACACCGGTATCTACTCTTACACAGGGATCGGTAGGCATGCTTAAATTTACTATTTTCCCCGGGTCAGGAGCAAAGCCGGCCTGAACATCCTCTGCATTTATCCTGCATTCAATTGCCCATCCTGACAGCTTGATATCTTCCTGTTTGTACTTTAATTCTTCTCCATTAGCAATCCGTATCTGTTGTTCAATCAGGTCTATACCTGTTACGATCTCTGTTACAGGATGTTCAACCTGTATTCTTGTGTTCATTTCCATGAAATAGAAATTCTTATCTGAGTCGAGCAGGAACTCAACTGTTCCGGCAGAGTAATAATCGACAGCTTTCGCAATCTCGACAGCCATATCACCCATCTTTTTCCTCAGCCTTTTGTCGAGGGCAACTGAAGGAGCTTCTTCAAGAAGCTTCTGATGTTTCCGTTGAATTGAACACTCCCTCTCTCCAAGATGTATAACATTTCCTTTGGTGTCGCCAAGTATTTGAAATTCAATGTGTTTTGGGTTTTCGATATATTTTTCAATAAATACAGAAGGATCGTTGAATGCCTTTTCCGCCTCTTTACTGGCAATGATAAACATCTTCTCCATGTCTTCTGATTTCCTCACGATTCTCATACCTCTTCCTCCGCCTCCCGATGCAGCTTTTATTATTACCGGATAACCGATTTTTTCAGCCGTTATAACTGCTTCTTCTTCATTGGCAATATTCCCTTCACTGCCCATTGCCATTGGGATTCTATGTGCCAGTGCAATCCTCCGTGCAATGGTCTTATTACCCATTTTATAGATTGCATCGGGAGAAGGGCCAATGAATATTATCTTGTTGTCAATACACTTTTGAGCAAAGTAGGCATTCTCCGCAAGAAACCCATAACCCGGATGAATGGCATTGGCCTTTGTCTCCAGGGCAATGGCAATGAGTTTCTCAATATCAAGGAAGACAGGAATCTCAGCAGTATTTTCGGTATTATCGTATATCACATCTGCAGATGCGAGATACATCGCATTGGGTTCAACTACCGTTTTAACAGCCACAGTTTCAATCTTCATCAGACGGGCAGTCTTCATGATCCTGACGGCAATCTCGCCCCGGTTTGCAATTAATATCCTTTTTATTTTCATGTTAATGAATGTGTTATCTTAAAGGGGCATATTCCCGTGTTTCCTTGCCGGCACCTTAACCCATTTATTATTAAGTGCTTCAAATGCAGAAATAACTTTTTTTCTTGTTATGGCCGGATCAATTACTTCATCGATATATCCGCTTTCATCAGCAATGAAAGGATTAGCTACTTTATCGCGGTATTTTTTAACAAGTTCCTTTTTCAGTTCAACGGGATTTTCCGATTCAGCGAGTTCTTTTCTGTAGAGTATTGCTACTGCTCCATCGGGTCCCATTACTGCTATTTCAGCAGAGGGCCAGGCAAAGCTATAATCACCTCCCAGAAATTTACTGTTCATAACGATGAATGCTCCACCATAAGCTTTCCTCAGTATGATGGTAATTTTGGGAACCGTAGCTTCGCTGTAGGCGTAGAGCAGTTTTGCGCCGTGCCGGATTATACCTGCATGTTCCTGATCAACACCCGGCAGAAAGCCCGGCACATCTTCAAAAGTTAAAATCGGTATATTAAATGCATCGCAAAAACGGATAAATCTGGCCCCTTTAACAGAAGAGTCGATATCGAGAACACCGGCCAGAACTTTAGGTTGATTCGCAACAACGCCGGTCGTTTTTCCTTTTAGTCTCGCGAATCCGGTAACCAGACTTGCTCCGAAGAGTTCTGAAGTTTCAAAAAAGCTGTTTCTGTCGACTACCAGATTTATGACATCTCTTACATCATAAGCTTTATTGGGATCATCAGGTACAATGTCCCTTAATTTTTCATTCACATCGGGAACCAAGACATTTTCAGCAACAATAGGTGGATTTTCAACGTTATTGGATGGAAGATATGAAAGGAACTTTTTCAATGCAAGAATCGTGTTCTCCTCATCATCATATATCATATTGGCAACTCCGCTTTTTCGTGCATGAACCTCGGCGCCACCCAGTTCTTCTGATGTTACATCTTCATTTAATACCTCCTTCACAACATTAGGTCCGGTAACAAACATATAGCTCGTAAGGCTTACCATGAAGACAAAATCGGTCAGTGCAGGAGAATATACTGCTCCACCGGCTGCAGGACCCATAATTACAGAAATTTGTGGAATGATTCCTGAAGACTGGATAATATTATGAAAAATTGAGGCATACCCGCTCAGGCTGGCCACCCCTTCCTGTATCCTTGCACCACCAGAGTCCATAAGACCAATAATAGGAGAACCCATCTTCAGAGCCATCTCCTGTATCTTGGTAATTTTCTTTGAGTGAACAAGGCCAAGGGATCCTCCCATAACTGTAAAGTCCTGTGCATAAGCAAATACCAAACGGCCATTTATTTTCCCATGACCAACTATTACACCATCGCCATATGTTACGTCGATTTTGCCAAATTCAACCGGCATAGGAGCCGGTGTGACAAATGCATCGATTTCCTCAAAAGTACCTGAATCGAAAAGCAGGTTGATCCGTTCATGGGCAGTAAGTTTCCCTTTTAAATGTTGTTTAGCTGCCTGTTTGGGATTATATTGCTTCTTAAGAGCCTCCTGACGGTCGATATAGGCTTTAAAATATTTACCCGATATATCCATACCCTATTATTTTAACGCTGTCAAAAGTAGTCAATATCCTACTATTCTCAAAAAAACATTCCAATATCCATTTAACCAAAAGTACTGTTAATTATTTAACACAACAATTAATTGGAAAGGATTTTACACTTTTGGAATATCCTGAATAATAACTATGAAAGAGTTAATTTGCTATTGCTAATAAGGCTTCTCTAGAGCTTCTTTGGTATAAAGAGCCCTGCTTCGTTTGAACCCAGCATACCTGCCTTAAGCATAGTTTCGCTTGCACGCTTAAGATTAGCAATCATCTTTTTATCTGCAACCGGATAATGATGCATCGACTCAAGTTTATCGCCTATATACTCAAGATCTTCATCGGTAGTGGACCATTTACGTGAATTATAGATTGTAAGATTAAGAGGGCGGGAGTATGATCTCAATGACTTATCCCTGGCAATATTGAAATAAAAGTCAAAGTATGACATTACAAGTTCCCTTAGTGACCTGTAAACAGGTTCTCTGTATCTTAATGTTGTGAAGTTCGATTTTGCAACTGCGCCCCAGTGACCATTTTCCTTGAATACAGCAATTACATGGTCGTCATCGTTATAGGCTTTAAGGTCAATAATCAGGGGAGGATAACCAATAAACTCCAGAACAGCCGCAGAGAACAGAGCACCTTCAAAGCAATGTGCCGATCTTTTTTTAAGAACCCATCGGGGGGAACGACATTCCGGATTCGGATTATAATCGATCGAATCGAGAAATTCCTGGATCTTATCCGGATCACTCAGTGTCTTCAGGAATCTTATCTCATCTTTACTCCAGTCCATAAATATATTTTTGTTCCTGGTAATTACCTCATTCACAGTCCGAATTAACCCCCCTTCAGGGGCAGGGGAGCGCCTTTCACCCGACACCCTAGGTCAGCCCTCTGATTATGTCTTGCATCTCCCCGTACTTTTCCTCCATACTCATAACCAGTCGGAGCTGGGCCCTGGCTCTTTGAAGATTATGATGCTCATGGTGGATCTTGAAATAGTTATCCCCGTCAATATAATCTGTCAGAAAGCGCAGTGCAATAGTGTAGGTAATCAGTATGGGCGCAAATGCAAGGTATTCCTTTTCAACCTTATTCAGTGTATTTCCTGTTTCTGAAAGATAGCCTTCAGCATATGCTTTAAAGAGTTCAATATCAAGATTTATTTTTGAAAGCTCTTTTTCATCCTCCGAAGCAGTATTTGCAGCAGTTCGGATAGCATCGCCAAAATCGTAGTGAACATAACCAGGCATAACTGTGTCAAGATCTATTACACATAATGCTTTATCATTTTCGTCGAGAAGAATGTTATTAAATTTGGTATCATTATGGGTTATACGTACCGGAATTTTATTCTCCCTTCCCAGTTTTAGTATAATTTTCATCTCCTCTGCCCGTGTCAGGATCTGATTAATCTCTTCACCCGCGGAAGCAATACGGGCGGCAGGATCCTCTTTTACTTTCAGGTTGAAGATCTCAAGCCGGCTCTCAATATCATGAAATTTAGGAATTGTCTCAAAAAGAGGCCCTCCCGGCATGTCAGAGAGCATCGCCTGAAAACGGCCAATTGCTTTTCCTCCCTGGTAAGCTTTGGCAGGATTATCAACTATATTATACGAACGATGGTTGGAGATGAAGATGTACATTCTCCAGTAAAAACCTCTATTATCAATTATCCAGCTTTTACCTTCGCTGGAAGGTATCAGTTCAAGACACTCTCTTTTAATATCGGAACCCGGGATTGACTTCAGTTTGTTTCTTAGATGGATTGTGACTCTCTCTATATTTTTCTGGAGCTCAGGTATGTTTTTAAAGACCTTATTATTGAGCCGCTGAAGAATGTAGGTTTCTTTTTCCTTACCACTTGTCTCTATCCTGAAAGTGTCGTGAATATGTCCGCTGCCGTAAGGTTTACCAAGAAGAAATATTCCTTGTGTTTTAAACCGATCAAATATTTCTTTAAGGTTAATATCCATTTTACTTTCCTGCTTTGTGACCTATGAAAGCATAATACATTATTATAAGGTATGAGGGTACACAAATCCAGTAAGCCGACTGGGTTGAGAAACTGACAGCCAGTTTACCATACAACAGAGGTATTAATGCGCCTCCGGCTATAGCCATGATAAGCATTGCAGACCCGGTTTTTGTAAATTTACCAAGACCGGTAATTGCCAGTGGCCACATTGCAGGCCAGACCAGTGCATTGGCAAGACCAAGAAGTGCTACGAACAGAACTGTTACAGGTAATACAAGCTCAATCGACTTGAAAGTCATTATATCTATAAACGACATAGAAAACACTACCCCTGCAGGAGTAAATATTGCTCCAAGTGAAAATACAACACCCAGGATAGTACACAATTTCAGGGCAGTTACCTGGCTCATATATTTTGGAATAAAGACGATTCCCATTATATAGCCAATTATCATGCTTAACAGAGTAAGCGATGTAAAATATTTGGCAGAATCCATCGCAATCCCTATCGACTGACCGTATCGTATAATGCTGTCACCGGCAATTACTTCTACTCCAACGTAGAAAAAGAGGGCAACAACTCCCAGCAGGAGATGAGGAAACTGCCAGATACTCGTTTTCTTTACAACTATATCTCCGCTTGCCTCATCTTCAGCATCTGTATCAACTTCAGGCAGATGAGCAAACCTTAATAAAAGACCAAGCAAAACCAGTATCACAGACATTACAATATACGGCATTATCACCCTGCTTGCCAGTTCATCAAGCAACGCTATCCGTGTTACTGCATCAGCTGCCTGAGCAAGCCTTTCTTCCAGTACTTTTGAATCTTTCAGTATTATACTTGCAAGGATAATAGGGGCGATGGCTCCGGCAAATTTGTTGGCGATCCCCATTATACTTATTCTCTTTGCAGCACTTTCACGCGGCCCAATAATAGTAATATATGGGTTTGATGCGGTTTGAAGAAGTGCCAACCCGGTGCCTTCCACAAATAAACCGAGCAGAAAAAGACTAAATGTTCTGGACATGGCTGCAGGAATGAATATCAGTGAACCTGCGGCCATAACCCATAATCCCAGAGACATACCATTCTTAAAACCAGTTTTCTTTAGAACAGCAGACGAGGGTAGAGCCATTACAAAATAGGAGATATAGAAGGCAAATGTTACAAAATAGGCTTGAAAATCATTTAATTCACAGGCAGTCCTGAGAAATGGAATTAATATCCCGTTGAGCCAGGTAACAAAGCCGAAAATGAAGAAAAACAGACCGATTATAGTTATTGAAAAAATATAATCTTTTCTGCTGATAGTGTTGGAAGAATCGGTGGTTGTCATAACCTTAAGTTTATTTGTGGTTTATATTTACTCTGAACCATTCAAAACTAATCTTTTTTCCGGAGACTCCAAGAAAAAATAATTTTGTTTTTTTAGTTCAAAAGTGATCGAACTAGTCACTATTTATTCTAAATTTGTTAATAGTAATACAATCAAAATCATGAATTATGTTAAATCAGGAAAAGAGCTCTCATGAGACTATTGAAGAGACTGGAAAAGTTATAGAAAAATTTGGTCTTACCCCCATGCAGGGTAGAATTGTGGCTTTTTTTATGGTGAGCGATCCTCCGGAGAAAACATTTGATGATCTTGTAAAATATTTCAACGCGAGTAAAAGCTCTGTAAGTAATTCTCTTAACTTTCTTTTGCAGAATAAGATGATTGATTACAGGACATTTGCAGCAAGCAGAAAGAGGTATTTCTATTTGACTGATTCTTTCTTCAGGGTATATTTCAGAAAGGTTCTGGAGAATGTTTCAGAGTTAAAAGAGCATGCGTTCTTAACTGTTTCAAGGCGCTCACCTCAATATCCCGAGACAAGTGAGAAAATTCTCAAGTGGATTGAAAATGCAAACAGTTTTCAGGTCAGCCTTGAAAATACTCTTGATTCTGTTACTAATGAGGCTATTGGAGCCCTGTTAAAGAAATAACTATTTATCTCCTGAAATTTTTCTTGACTTAACTCCAAGGTATCCCCCATGGTGTCTTTTAGCGTAATCTTTAGCGCTAAAACCTATTTTTCCCATCATAAGCACAACCAAAGCATCTCCGATAACAGCCATTACTGTTGTGGAAGTGGTTGGAGTAAGTCCAAGCGGACAAATCTCTTTTGGTGATCCGGTGGAAATAAAGCAATTTGCTTTCCTTGCCAGAGGACTTTTCTCATTCCCGGTTATAACAATTACAGGTATTTCAGGATAAAGATTGTTTTTAAGATCGATAAGTTCTGTTATCTCCCTGGTTTTTCCTGAATTTGAGATAGCCAGCATAACATCATTTGCCTGAAAAATCCCAAGATCCCCATGCTGCGCTTCACTTGGATGAAGAAAAATTGCCGGTGTCCCGGTTGAGCTGAAGGTAGTGGCTATACTATGGGCTATCTGACCAGCCTTGCCCATTCCGCTTGTTATCAGTTTGCCATTTTTTCCATGAACATGCAGGTGGATAATTTCGATTGCTTCTTCAAAATTTCTGTTTATGGGAATATTTCTTATTGCAGAGGCTTCATTATTAAATATTTCCCTTATTTTATCTACCATAAAAATATCATAAATAAATGTGTTTCAAAGATATAAAAAAACAATGTCAGGAGGAAACTTTTAGTTTCTCATATTAGCATTATATATATTAAAAGTTATTTTTGTAATCCTAATCAATTAACATAGTATGTTAAATTATGCTTCAGCTATAGGAATTGATATTGGACGTAATTCGCTTAAAATCGCTGTCGTAAAAACCGGAGGCGAAATAGTTGCTTCAAGATCATATTCTATCAATAAGGTAAAATCAAGGGATCAGCTTTTAACAAAACTCTTTGAGGCGATTCATGATATAAGGCAGGCTGTGTTTTCGGAAAGTATAAATCCTATATCTATTGGCATTGCAGCAAAAGGTTTTATTGATAATCAGTCGGGGATTGTTCTTGGACCTGATCAGGGGATAAAAAACTGGACCAATGTACCTCTGGCAAAATTGGTTAACGATGAAACTGGCCTACCTGCATTTGTTGATAATGATGCTAATATGATGACTATTGCCGAACATAGGTTTGGTGCTGCAAGAGGGTTTAAAAACGTAATTTTTGTCGCCCTCCGCAGTGGTATAGGTGGTGGAATAATAATAAATGGTAAACTTCATCGGGGTGTTGCAAATGCAAGCGGAGAGATCGGTCAGATGATAATAAAATATGATGGCGAAGCAAGTGATATTGGAATAGTAGGTACTTTTGAGCATCATGCTTCTGCCTCGGCAGTGGTAAGAAGGTATAATGAAGAGATCTCCGGTACTCAAATAAGCATGGAAGGGAGATTTGGGTGCAAAGATATTTTTGAGTTAAGCTATAACGGATCTCCGGAAGCTGTTAAAGTTGTTAAAGAGAATGCTGAAATTGTTGGTATCGGACTGGTAAACTTAATCTCTATTTTTGCTCCGGAAATAATTATTGTAGGAGGTGGTATGTCTGAAGCTCACATCAGCTATTTCACAATGATAAAAAACAAAGCCATCGCAAATTCACTTTTTAAATACAGATCAGAAGTTAAAATTGAAAAAGCAGATTTAGGGTCAAAAGCTGCATTTATGGGAAGTGCATATTATAGTCTAAACAGGTTGGCAGGTAAAACTTTATAAAATGAATACTCCAGGCTATTCAAACAGCCCTCATGATCAGCGAAGTTCGCAACCATACGTAGTGGCCACTGCATTCTTATCTCTTTTTGCGATAGTCGGATTTGCCCTGTACGGACTGCCTCTCTTCTATGATTTCTTTATGAAGGAGTTTGGCTGGTCGCGCACCGTTGTGACATCAGGGAATGCCGTTGGAAAGTTACTTGTAGCGCCAATGTTTGGATTTATTGCCGGCTGGATGATAGATCGTTACGGACCAAGAAAAATGCTGATGGCAGGTGCTGTAATGACAGGTACAGCGCTTATCGGATTGAGCCTGATGAATTCACTTGGGATGTTCTATCTTTTTTACATTTTCAATGCCCTTGGATATGTATTTGGAGGTCCGTTACCATGCCAGGTGCTTATCTCCCGATGGTTTACTAAAAACAGGGGGAAAGCAATGGGAATTGCATATCTTGGAATTGGAACAGGCGGATTCCTGGTACCACAGATAGCTAAAACACTGGAAAGAAACCTGGGATGGCATCTTGCTTTAACATCGCTTGGTATATTAATAATACTTATTGCTGTTCCGCTTGCCTTTTTTATTAAGGAACCATCAGAAAAGCAAATAGTTGAAGAGAAGAAAGAGGCCACAGTTCCGATAAAGGACATTCTGAAAAAAAGGAATTTTTATCTCCTGGCTTTTGGAAGTATGTGTTCAATAGGTGCTGTAGGCGGTATAATCCAGCATCTGAAATTGTATATGATCGATCTTGATTTTTCACAGTCTCATGCTATGAACGTTATGTCATTTGTTCTGCTTATGAGTCTGGTTGGAAGGGTTTTGATGGGAGTTCTGGCAGATTTGATGCATAGAAAATATGTTATGATGCTCATCTTTGTCATTGTCGGATCATCCATCCCTCTACTTCTGTTACCCGACTTCCCTGGAAGGATATATATTTTCGCAGCTATTTTCGGCATCGGGTTAGGAGGAGATTACATGATCATACCCTTAATGGCAGGCGATCTTTTTGGTGTAAAAACACTTGGAAGGGTTATGGGAATTATTCTTGTTGCAGACGGTCTCGCTGAATCTCTTTCTCCTATGCTGGTCGGGGCTACCTTTGATTTAACGAAGAGCTATTCCTTCGGATTTACAATACTGATCTGCATTGCAATGGCAGGTGTATTGATCATATCATTTATTAAGAAAGACAGTGAGATACCTGATCCGTTGGTTTTAAATTAATCTATATAGTCCGCCAGTTTTTTACCATTTGAAAGGTTATCCCATTTGTCCGATAACTCCCTTTTCCGAACCTTAATCAAATTTTCAGTAAAAGGTTCGGTCATCAATGAATTAATCAGTTGAATAGTATCTTTATTTGAATCAGCGGTATGACAGAGACTTCCTATGTCTGTACTCTCCGCGAAAACTGAGTTTACGATGCAGTACCTGCCTCCAAAAAACGCAAATAGTAGTTTTATTTTAAAACCGTTTGATGCCAGTGCGGGAAGCAGATTGATATGAGCATTTGAAATAAGAGCTGTCATTTCCAATTCCTCCGGATTCGGAACGACCTTAATATTTGTATGTGCCGTTGCCATTTTTAACATCTTTCCCGGTGGATTTTTACCTGCAATAATGCAGGGATATGATATTTTTGAAAATACATTTTCAATAAGTTTTTCTGCCATTGCAACATTCTCATTTACAGATAAATCTCCATGGTATAATATGTAGTCCCCTATCCCTGGCTGACATCCGCAGTCATTATAAGGGTGGAAGGGAGCCAGGTAAACAGAATTATGATATCTGTTTTCAAAATAATCATGCTCTATGGTCGATATAGAAAAAATATAATCTGCACCTCCAAGCACTTTTTCATACCGCTTCAATTTAAACGATTCTAAACGGAAGTATAGTTTCTTTAAAAGATTTGCCTCATATACTGAAAGACTATGGTAATACTTGTGTTCAATATTATGAAGACGAACAAGCTTCTTACGACCGGCGAGCGCCGGATGATTTAGATATATGGTAGTGTGTAAACCGTCGAATAAAACCGGATAATCATTTTTAAGAAGGTTTTTAAGCAGCTCCTTCGATCTTCGGGAGTATACCACATAAGGTATCTTTGTAAAATTCTGGAAGAGACCAGATCTTCTTGGGTAATAATATACCGATGCACACAGAGATTCTAATTCAGTGGCCTGGTTCCGTCCATATTCAAAACAATGCAGATGGATCTTAACACCCATAATATGCAGAGCTTTTATCCGGTAAAATGTATCGATCATTCCTCCATAATCAGGAGGGTAGGGGATATTTATCGTTATTATATTAAGGTTAATACTCAATATTTGAGAATCTATGCTTTTCCATTTAAAGATAATTACTTTTTGATATCTTTTGAGAAAGCATTCTTATCCGGGAAAACTGTTTTAGATTCTACTCTATTTGTTTCAGGGCATCAGCTGCACTGGTTACAGGGAATTTGCATGTTTTACCCTGGCAAACATAAATAGTTGTCTGACCCGCAACCAGTTTATTCTGAAGCAGCTTCAACGAGCCCTCATCTTTTCCGCCAAGAAAAAGAGCATCAGGAAGATAAATATAATTACAGATCTTTTTCTCATTATTTTTAGAAATAACAATCAAGATCTTGAATAAGTTTACTTTGCCTGATGAATAACTCTTTGAGGAAATGGTATCTCAACACCTTCTTTGTCGAAAGCAATCTTAAGCCGTTTCCGGAGTTCTCCGGTAACTTCCCATTGTTTCAGAGGTTTTGTATCACCGACAACCTTAACAATAATAGCTGAATCGGCAAAATCATTTACCCGCAGAAATTGAGGTGTTTTTAAAATTAATTCCTTAAAATACGGGTCTTCAGCAAGTTCATTTCCTGTTCTGTTAATAGTTGCTATTACATGTTCAAGATTTGAATCATATGCAACTCCCATATCAAGATTTACTCTTGCAAAATTCTTCGACAGATTGGAAACAATTTTAATTTCTCCATGGGGGATATGATGGACTGTTCCGTTCATATCCCTTATTGTAGTCATACGCAGACTAATATCTTCAACCAGACCTCCTGTATCGTTAATGTTAATTACATCTCCAATTCGGTATTGATTCTCAAGGATAATAAAAAGACCTGAAATAAGATCTCTTATGAGATATTGACCACCAAAACCAAATGCCAGACCAACAATTCCGGCACCTGCCAGAAGAGGACCAATTTCCATTCCTGCCTCCTGAAGGATCATCAGAACAGCGATTAATATTATTACTACATTCAGGGCTCCGGTAAAAATCCGGATAAGCGTGTCCTCCCTCTTTTTTTCTGCCTCTTCGGATAATGAGCTATCAGGTACAACAGCTATTCTAACGGTTTTCCGTATAATTTTTGCGACAATCCGGTCCAGTAGAACCGCCCCGACAGCAATGATAATAATTTTCAGTCCATGTGATATTAGCCATGGACCAATTAAGTCAATCCAATTTTTAAGTATTTCTTCCATTTTGAGCAGCTTTCATTTCCAGTGTCACAATATACAAAAAAAACCGCAATAAGCGGTTTCTCTGTGAAGCTAACCGGACTGTTGTCGAACTTTTTTGAGCAAGATTTGCTGAGATTGGTAGGACTAAATAAGCGAATTTGAATTCTTGTAACTAAGTACGATTCCTGTATATCTCACAGTTTCTTACATTAAATTTAACATAATCTGATACAGTATAAGTTTTAATCAAAGAATCTTTTAGTTCTTGTAAGTCAGCAGTATAGGTGTTAGATGTATAAATATGGAGCACTATACACATGGAATGCAACTATGTATGGGAATGAAAGTAGCTCTACTATTCCAAGTAATGTCCAAGGAGTTTGCCCGACAGGTTGGCATGTACCAAGTGATGCAGAATGGACAATATTAACAACATTTATTGGGGGAGAAAATGTAGCCGGGGGCAAACTTAAAGAAATTGGCACAACACATTGGGAAAGCCCCAACATGGGTGCCACGAATGAAACGGGATTCACAGCTCTTCCGAGCGGTGGCCGTAACATCGGTAGCTATTTCACCGAAATTGGAGTCATGAATTACTGGTGGAGTTCCACGGAGTACTCCACTGCGAACGTCTGGTACAGGTTCTTGCACTCCGATTACAGTTATGTAACCAGGAGCGATTACCCAAAACAAGGTGGTTTTTCAGTTCGTTGTATGAAGGATAATTAACCAGGTAAAAAGGAGTTCGGGTTGCTCTCGATGTGTTGCACCAGAATCTATAGGCTTAGGCGTGCAACACAAATCGCAACCCTCACTATTGATAAATGCGAACCTGCGGCATCCAATTTTAATCGGCATACGTGGGTTTTGCAATAAGCAATATTGCATGACACATCAAGGCCAAGCCCTACGGGTTATTGCATAAGCCTTGCTTTAGTCATTCAATAACCCCACTTCATATGACGAAAATTGTCTGCTACTCGCTGGCGGCTCGCCGTTGACTGAATTTGATTGAGGGTATTTGGAGGCCATTTGTTAGACAAATGATATATGGTTAATTTGGTATGATATATGATCTTTGGTAAATAGTTGATTGGAATAACAAATAAAATTGATTTTGCATTTAATAAGCGTAACTTTAATAGCAGAAATGAAAATCAGGAATAGATTTCTACATATAAACCCTGATGTTGGGAGTGTATATGTAACAAATCCTTTGGATATATGTAACCTAAATTTCTAAATTAAAAGATGCATCTGCCAGATAAAATGCTTATATTTAGTGTGTTAGAACAAAATTTAACACTCACCCAGCAGATGCAGAACAAAAGTAATAATACCATAGAATTTAGGGCA
>Ga0214473_10000514_pt1 | contig 54576 bp, 49 predicted proteins | sample RVTome_7_FD_203509 | JGI IMG/M metagenome (GOLD analysis project Ga0214473, IMG submission 203509) | Soil microbial communities from uranium-contaminated site in the Upper Colorado River Basin, Wyoming, United States - RVT98D197 | ecosystem: Environmental > Terrestrial > Soil > Contaminated >... | reverse complement strand
CCTTCTTGCTCGCCACCCGGCCGGTCTCCTTTCTGCAACCATCCGGCTAGACCATTAAAGTCCGCGGCCAGGGCGCCCACAAGCTTTTTCACCGTAGGCTTGTCGTCCGGCGGGCAATCAACCCCCCGCAGAAACCACTTGTTTTTTGGTCAGCCAAAACCTATTTTAATGCCGTATTTAGAGAGAATAAGTGGACGGACGCGGTCCTTGTTTGCTTCGGCGGGCGGGCGTTCGTCGACAAAGAAACAGACAAAGCGCGGAATCTCACGACATGGGGATACCTGAATGAAGTTTGACGATTCACTGCAGAACGGCGTCGTGGTCATGGAGGTCTCGGGCAAGATCATGGGGGGCGAGGAAACCACCATGTTCCACGGCAAACTCCACGAGTACATCAGCCAGAAGAAGAACAACGTGGTGGTCGATCTCTCCAAGGTCGACTGGGTCAACTCGGTCGGGCTGGGGATGCTGATCTCGGCGCTGACCACGGTCAAGAACTCTGGCGGCCGGCTGGTCCTGGCCAACATTACCAAGATCGAGTCGATCCTGACCATCACCCGGCTGATCTCGGTGTTCGAGCACTACGACAGCCGTGATGAGGCGCTGAAGTCGTTCGCTTAGCCCGCCGAACGCAATCAAGTCCGCATGAAAGCCCCCTCAGTGGGGGCTTTTTGTTTGTGCCGAGTCTATTCCTCAGATTGTCGCTGAGTCCAGTGACTCGATCGCCGCAATCGTTGTAGGCGCTGGGTCCTCAGACTCAGCGGCTTGAGCACTACTCCGGTACGTTGTAGTCGAATCTGAAGATTTGACTGCCACCACGCTGGAGTCCAGGCTCACACCAATCCAATTACTAATTTCTTAGTTTTTTCTCGCCCCGGAGTGAAACCCGCATCCCGACCCTTCGTAACCAGAATATAAACGTGCCGGCGATGAGGTGACGAGCTGACTTGTCGCACCAACGAGAGCAGACAGAACAGACCGGAGGGCGGCTCGTTGCAGGCCGGGCGGTTGTGTCCTATAGACGGCTGGTTCTCGGCTTTGACAGGAGGTATGCGACGTGAGAAAACAGGTACCGTTTTACCTGACCGTATTGCTTGGTTGGCTGATTGCAGGCGCTGTTTCGGGGGAGACCACGGCGGAGGAAGACGTTCCGGTAATGCGAACGCTGCGGGTCAACCCGCATCCCCCGACACTCGACGGCAAGCTCGATGATCCGGTCTGGCAGCAGGCCGATATCCAACGCGCCTCGGGATTCCTGCAGGTGGAGCCGGACGAAGGGGCGCAGCCCACGGAGTCGACCCTGGTGGCGTCGGTGTACGACGACGGCGCGATCTACTTCGCGTTCTGGTGTTACGATTCGGAGCCGGAGAAAGTCGCCCGCCAGTTGGTGCGGCGCGATCGCTGGGCTGAAGCCAGCATGGTTCAGGTCAAGCTCGATCCCTATCATGACCATCAGACCGGCTATGAGTTCTCGCTCAACGCCTCCGGCGTGCAGCGCGATTTCCGTCTCTTTGACGATGTCAACGCCGATCTCTCGTGGGACGGCATTTGGGAAGGCGCCGTGTCCAGGCAGCCGTGGGGATGGTCGGCGGAGTTTAGAATCCCATACCACAACCTCAGATTCACGCAGAAGGATGAGCACGTGTGGGGCGTCAACGTGACGCGCTACATCAGCCGCAAGAACGAATCGGTCTGTTGGGCTTTCTCGCCGTCGACCGAGGGGGGTGTGGTTTCGCAGTTCGGACATCTGGTGGGATTGGCGAACATCGAACCGGCGCGGCAGTTGCAAGTGCTGCCGTACGCGGTGTCCAAACTGAAAACCGAGCCGAGCCATATCGGCAACCCGGACGGACGGGACTTGCTGGGGGATGCGGGATTCGATGTCAAGTACGCGCTCTCGTCGAATCTCATCTTGAATGCCACCATCAATCCGGATTTCGGACAGGTGGAGTTGGATCAGCCGGTGCTGAATCTGTCGCCGTTCGAGACGTTTTTCGATGAGCGCCGACCGTTTTTTCAGGAGGGCGCCGACCTGTTCATGACCCGATTCATGCTTTTGAACACCCGACGCATCGGACGGGCAGTCGTTAACGACGTTGACGATGATTCAGCGGATGTATACACCAAATACCCGGAGACGGCGACCATTCTGGGCGCGGCCAAAATCACCGGCAAACTCCGAAGCGGGACGTCGATCGGTTTTCTTGGCGCCGTCACGGCCGAGGAGTCGGCCAAATATCTAACTCTGGCCGGTGCCCAGCGGGAGGGGGTAGTTGAACCGCAGGCGGTTTATTCGGTGCTGCGAATCAAACAGGACGTACTGTCCAATTCCAATGTCGGGATTCTGCTGAGCAACCTGTCTCAGGAATTCTACCACCCGGCGACCACCGGCGGTCTCGACTGGCAGTTGTACACCAAGAACGGCGTGTGGGGGTTCGGCGGTCAGTCGGTTTTCAGTCGGGTCGATGATGAGCACGTCGGGTTCGGTCTGGCGGCGGAGGTTTTTAAGGCGGCCGGTAAACATATCCGTGGGTCGATCGGCATGACAATCAAGGACCCGCACCTTGAGATCAACCGTCTCGGCTACACCAGTCGCAATGATTACCGCTCCGGCAGCATCTGGGTTCAATATCGAACGCAGGACGACTGGTGGATCGTCCGCAACAGCTACAACAACTTGAACGGCTATGCGGCGTGGAACTATGCCGGCAATAACATCGACAAGGGCTGGAACTTCAATACCTATATTGAATTCACCAACTACTGGTCGCTCGGCGGCGGCTTCAATCAGGATTTCACCGAGTACAGCGACTGGGAGACTCGCGGCAACGGGCTGTGGGTCTGGCCGAAATCATGGAGTTGGTGGGCCTCGCTCAATACCGATTCACGCAAGAACATCTCCGTGAATCTCAATCCCGGCAGCGGCCACGAGCGGTTCGGGTCGTGGTGGGCGCATTACACCGGTATCGCCTACCGCCCGGCCGCGAACATGGAGTACGAAATCGGCGTCAATATCATCAAGACCAATGCTGAAAGGCGCTGGGTAGACAACCCGACCGATACCTTGACGGGTGAGAACATACCGCTCTTCGGCGCTCTTGAACAGACCAAGGTCACCATCTTTGCCAGCGCCGGTGTCACCTTCACCCGCAATCTATCATGCCAGCTCTCCGCCAACGGTCTGATGTCCGGTCTGGATTATGAGGACTACCGTCGCTATCTCGGCGACAATCAATATGGTCTGCCGGGTGACATCCCTGCACCTAACGCCGACTACAACTACAGTTCATTGAACTCGACTCTCCTGATTCGGTGGGAGTATCTGCCGGGCAGCACATTGTATGTTGTCTGGACCAGGTCGCGTCCGGAGGTTGACGGCAGTGTGAACGATCTTGACTTATCGCGCGACTTCGACCGTTTCTTCTCAGCCGGCGCCAAGAACATCTTTCTGGTCAAAGCCAGCTATTGGCTGAACATATAGATACATCCTTTCCCCACTGAACCGACAACCGTCTGAAAGGGGTCGCCATCGGCGACCCCTTTGCTGTTTCCACTCCGCGCCGGCAGCTTGAATGTTTCGTCGGATCTTGACTCCGCCACGGGTGGAGGTGTGACCCGACGACACCTGCGTCAGGAATCGTAGGGCAGGTTTGTCTTCAAACCTGCCGACTGCCGAGAAAGGCAGGTCTGCGGACAGACCTGCCCTATCCGTTAACCGTGGACTTTCCTGAAGACCATAACCCCAACCGTGAAGGCGACGATCCCGATGGCGGTGAGTATCCCCAGCGGCAGCGCCATCTCGCCGTAGCTGAAGCCGCGCCAGATAGCGCCCTCCAGAGCGAGTATCCCCCACTTGACCGGACTGATGTGACTGACGGTCAGCAGCCACTTCGGCATGACCATTAGCGGCACCATGCCGCCGCCGGTCATCGACATGACCAGCAAGATAGCCCAACCGGCGCCGCCGACCGCTTGTTCGGTTTTGCCCAGCACGCTGATAAGCATCATGAGACCCACGAAGCAAACACCGCAGGCAACAACCGCCAGGACCAGCAGGGTTGGATCTGCTACTCGGACATCGAACACGAGAATTCCGAACAGCAACAGCGCGGCGCAGACGGTAACTGAGAAGGCGAAACAAGCCAGCCCCTTGCCGGCCAGTATCTGTCCCCGCCCCAGCGGCGCTAAACGCAATCGCAAAAGCGTCCCGCGGGTACGTTCGGTAACGATGGAGATGGCGAAGGCGGCCGCACAGCCGACCAACGCCCACATCAAGGCCTGCGGAAAGGTGATCTCCCACGATGAGTGCGGGTGGATGGTTTGGCGAGTGACTTCCTCGACCTTGATCCTGGGACCCATCGTGGCCGACCGAGCGCCGCCGGTCGAACTGTCGGCCAGCGCGCCGGTGTCGACTTCGGCCAGGAATGTCTGCATGCTGCCGAAGAAATCGGTGAGGGCGTTACGCTGATCCGCTTGCATGGCGGTATCGCCGGTTACTGACGCGATCAAAGTGTCCAACCGGGGACGGGCCGTGGAGGGATTGAAGAACTGCGCCTGCACGAGCGAGAACCAGGCCTCCGTCAACAGTCCCTGAAGGTAGCCGGTCTCGGCTTTACGCGAGGGATCGATGCCGACGATCAGGGAACTCTGTTCGCTGCCTGAGAACATCTGCTCCAGCGAACCGAAACCTTCCGCCACGATCACGTACGCCACCGCTTTCCCCTGCCGCACCAGCGTGCGTGCGGAATCGATCTCGGCTGAGACCACCGTTAGAGCGTCGGAACTGTCCAGCCGTGCGAGGAAGTGACGCGACGCCTCGCTTTGCGCCTGATCGACGGCCACTATCTTCATAGCAGCGCGGCTGTCCGAACCACCGGAGAAGATGGCGCCGAAAAACAGAGCCATCAAAAGCGGAAAAGCCAGCACCCAGAACAATCCAAAACGGTCGCGCCAGAGCAGCAACAGGTCCTTGGAGGCCAGAGCGAGAAGGGTTCTCATCAGTCGCGCAAACTCCGTCCGGTCAGGTTGAGAAAGACTGTCTCGAGATCGGCGCGGTCCACCCGCAGATCGGTTATGCCCAGGTCGGACGTGGTAAGCCGGGCCACCACGCTCAGCGGATCGGACGTGCGTACGGTCAGAATGTTTCCTTTCATCTGCCCGGGCAGCTCATCGCTGACCGCTGGTGTTTTGGATAGCGTGGCGCGGACGGTGGACTCGCCGCCGTGTTCCGCAATCAGGTTGTCGACCGCGTCAAGGGCGAGAATTACACCGCGGTCGATGATGGCCACCCGGTCGCACAACCGCTGCGCTTCCTCCATGTAGTGGGTGGTGTAGAGTACCGTGTGACCCTCGGCGCTCAACTGCTCGATCTTCTCAAAAATCAAATGGCGCGACTGCGGATCGACTCCGACTGTCGGCTCATCCAAAAGTAGCAGTTCCGGATCGTGCACCACGGCGCAGGCGAGATTCAGACGACGCTGCATCCCGCCGGAATAAGTCCTGACCCGGTCCTTGCGCCGTCCGCTCAGCCCGACAAACTCCAGCGCCCAGTCGACCCGTTCGCGCAGGCGGCGGCGGGGGAGACTGTAGAGCCGCCCGAAGAAGATCAGGTTCTCCTCACCGGTCAGTTCCTCGTAGATGGCCAAAGCCTGCGGCGCGATACCGAGTCGGCGGCGAACGGCGGGCTGCGACGGGTCACCGCCGCCGTCGACTATGACGCGACCGGCGTCCGGCTGCAGCACTCCCGCCAGCATGTTTATGGTGGTCGACTTCCCGGCCCCGTTGGGACCTAAGAACCCGAAAGTTTCGCCGCGATGAATCTCGAATGAGACAGTGTCCACGGCGGTGAGATCGCCGAAGCGTTTGGTGAGGGTCTCGGCTTTGATCATAGGCTATGGGTGCTACTTACGCGAGTTTCTCGCGTCGGTTGCATCGGCGTCGAAGATAACTCGGTCCAGTGCGCTCGTCAACAGCGCCTGTACGATAAAAAGGTCCACTCCCACGACAGTTTGCCGTTGCTTTTGGCATTGAAGAGTTTTTTCTTGCCGCCAAATCGGAATATCGCGACAAACCGGAGACAGTGCCATGATAAACAAAATCGAACAACTGTTGGGTAATGAGAAATCCCTTTTGACCTATGAATGCAAGGGCATTCCGAAATCGCGCTTGCACGTGCCCGGGCCGGATTTCGTGGACCGAGTCGTCGCGCTGTCGGATCGAACGCCTGCCACCCTGCGCTCGCTGAGTTGGCTGTTCAACACCGGCCGGCTGGCCGGCACCGGCTATCTCTCGATCCTGCCGGTCGATCAGGGTATTGAGCACACCGGCGGGGCTTCGTTCGCGCCCAACCCCGACTACTTCGACCCTGAAAAGATCGTCGAACTGGCTATTGAAGGCGGTTGCAACGCCGTGGCCTCAACTTTTGGGGTGCTGGGTTCGATCGGACGCAAATACGCGCACAAGATCCCGTTTCTCCTGAAGCTGAACCATAATGAGTTGATGACCTATCCCGCCAAGTACGATCAGGTGATGTTCTCCACCGTGGAGAACGCTTTCAATATGGGGGCGGTCGGCGTCGGCGCGACGGTCTATTTCGGCGCAGCGGAAGGCATGCGCCAGCTTCAGGAAGTTACCGAGGCGTTCTCATTGGCGCACGAGTTGGGGCTGTTCACCGTGCTGTGGTGCTACCTGCGCAACCCCGCCTTCAAGCACGAGGGGACCGACTACCACACCGCGGCCGATCTGACCGGCCAGGCCAATCATCTCGGGGTGACGATCGAAACCGATATCGTCAAGCAGAAAGCTCCCACCTGCAACGGCGGATTCAACGCCATCAAGTTCGGCAAGACGCACAAGAAAGTCTACGACGAACTGACCAGCGACAACCCGATCGACCTCACCCGTTACCAGGTCGCCAATTGTTACATGGGTCGTGTCGGTCTGATCAATTCCGGCGGCGCCTCGACCGGCTCGGGGCAGAGCGATCTGGCGCAGGCGGTGCGCACGGCCGTAGTCAACAAGCGGGCCGGCGGCATGGGGATGATCTCCGGTCGCAAAGCCTTCCAAAAACCGATGAAAGACGGCGTGGAGCTGCTGAACGCCGTCCAGGATGTCTATCTTTGCGAAGAGGTGACGGTGGCGTAACAGGCACACGGTCCAGCCGTGTCTTTTGCGCTTCGCGCCTTGCCCCGATTTAGACGAATCTTAAACGTCACCCTGAGCGCAGTCGAAGGGTGACGTGATGATCGACAACTACACCAAATACCGCTCCGTGATCTCCTCGTTGGTGGTGGCGTCGTAGATTTTGTACTCGTGGATCGGCAGGGTGGCGTCGCGCACGACGTTGATCTTGAAACGGTGCGCCTTCATCAGCCGCGCCACCCGATTGGTGCCATTGTCCACCATCGACTCAGCCAGATCGGGGCTTATCACCAGATGGTACGAGTTGAACTCGCGGTCGGCCTTGGCTCGCTTGAACCACCGCTCCACTTTGGTGGCCATATTCTCCTTGGAGATAATCCGACCGCGTCCGGCACAGTAGGGACAGGGTTCGGACAGGGCATGCATATGCGAGGGTCGGATGCGCTCGCGGGTCATTTCGATGATGCCGAAATCGGTCACCGGGTTGATGGCGCGTTTGGCCCGGTCCAGATCGAAGCAGCGTTTGAACTCTTCGTACAGCCGGCGGCGGTTCTCGCGGCTGTACATGTCGATGAAGTCGCAGATGATCAGTCCGCCGATGTCGCGCAGTCGTATCTGCCTGGCCGCCTCGTGGGCGGCCTGGATGTTGGTCTCGAAAATCGTCTGTTCCTGGTCCTTGCGCCCGACAAAACGGCCGGTGTTGACGTCGATAGTCACCATCGCTTCCGTCTGATCGATGACGAGATAGGCGCCCTTCTTGATCCAGACCTTGCGCTCCAGCATCCTCTCGATCTCAGGTTCGAGATTGTAGAGGTCGAAAAGCGGCAGTTCACCTTTGTACAGTTCGACTCGGTTCTTGAGGTGCGGGGCGACCTGACGGGCGTAGCTGATGATCTTCTTGTAATCGTCGCGGTTGTCCACCAGCAGCCTGCTGACGTCGTTGGTGAATATGTCGCGAATCCTTGAAACGGTCATTTCCGCTTCTTTGTGAATCAAAGCCGGGGCCCTGGAACTGTCGGCTTTCTTCTTGAGCCGCTGCCACAGTTTCATCAACCGCTTGATGTCGGCGACAAACTCGTGCTCGTTCTTCCCCTCCGCTTCGGTCCTGATGATAAAACCGAATCCCTCCGGGCGGTGCGGAGCCAGGATTTTGCGCAGCCGCTTCTTTTCCGCCCAGTTGGAGATCCGCTTGGATACGCGGATGTGGTCGTCGTCGGGCACCAGCACCATGAAACGCCCGGGGATGGACACTTCGGTGGCCACGCGCGGTCCTTTGGTGGAGATCGGTTCCTTGATGACCTGGACCAGCACCTCCTGGCCGCGCTTGAGCACCGTCTCGATCCCGGCGCGACGCGTTTTGCGGACGATCTCGGCCGGCGCTTCCTCGTCGATGTCCTCCGAGTCGCCGTGACGCCCGTACACTTTGCCGATGTCGGATGAGTGCAGATAGGCCGCCTTGGAGAAGCCGATGTCGACAAAGGCCGCTTGCATCCCTGGCAGTACCGTCTTGATCACGCCCTTGTAAATGTCGCCGGCCATGCGGTCGGCGTCGGCCCGTTCGACTTGCAGTTCGACCAGCCGATCGTCCTCGATAATGGCGACCCTGGTCTCGTACTCAGTTGAGTTTACTAACAGTTCTTTCTTCATGCGTCTTCCTTAGCCCCCTGTAAAACTTCACCGAACAATTCGCCCGGCTGCGGCCGAAAGCCGTTCATAAACGACCGGCCGTCCATCTCTTTCCTGCCCTGAAGCACCAGAGAGGTAATTTCTATCGCCGACTGAGCGCACTGGATCAGCAGCCGCTTTTTATCCGGCAGGATGCTGCCCGGGCGCGTATTGTCGGCGCCTATGGAGCCTGCCGTGCGGCAGGCGAGAATCTTGACATTCAGACTGCGAAAGGTCGTCATCGCTCCCGGACGGGTTGATAACCCGCGAACGAAATTGCGCACCTTCTCGGCCGGGAAACCGAAATCGATCAGGCAGCCCTCCGGCGTCAGCTTCGGCGCCGGCGTAGCCGCCTTGTCGTCCTGAACCAGCGGTTTGAAGCCGGGCTGCTCGATCAAGTCGAGCGTCCTAAGCAAGAAAGGTCCCGACAAGTCCGAAAGCCGCGCTACCAGCGAGTCGTAGTTGTCGTCGTCGTGGATAGCGATTCTCTCTTGCAGGATAACGTCACCTTGATCGACCGCTTTCCTGAGGAAGAAACTGGTCAAGCCGGTTTCCTTCTCACCATTGATCAGCGCCCAGTTGATGGGCGCCGCGCCGCGATACCTCGGCAGGAGGGAGGCGTGGAGGTTGATCGAACCGTAGGTCGGCAGCGTGAACAGCCGCTCCGGCAGAATGCGGAAAGCCACCACCACGAACAGGTCCGGTTTCAATGCTGCCAATTTGTCATACAGCCTGTCGCTTTTCAGCGACTTGGCCTTGATAATCGGCAGCCCGATTTCAACGGCCGCGTCGCACACTTCGGTGGGGCAGGTTTTGTTGCCGCGGCCGCGACGTTTATCGCTTCCGGTCACCGCCGCCAGCAGTTCGTGACGGCTTTCATGCAGGGCCACCAGCGGTTTGCAGGCGAACGCCGGCGTACCCATGTACACTATTCGCATTTACGATGTTTACCGTGCGCCGAGTCGGTCGGCTATGTGGTCGAGCAGGTCGTCGCCTGCCCTCAGGCGGGCGGCGGTGCTGCTGCGCAGGAAGATCTGGCCAGTTTTCTAAGACGGCCCTTCAATAAAGTACGGGTCAGCGGCGTCATGAGGTCGACATACAACTTGCCCTCGAGATGATCGTATTCGTGAAGAACGGCGCGAGCGACCAGGCCTTTGGTTTCGAGCACGAACTCGCGTCCCTCCAGGTCCGTCGCCTTCACTTTAACCTCGGCGGGTCGGGCGATCTTCTGATAAATCCCCGGGAACGACAGGCAGCCCTCCTCCATTTCGACTTCGCCTGAGGTTTCGAGTATCTCCGGGTTGATAAACACTCGGAGGCTTTCGGTCAAATCGACCGCCGATAAATCGAGAACAAAAACGCGCATCAAGACGCCGATCTGGACGGCTGAAAGGCCCAGACCCTTAGCTTTTTTGAGCGTGTCCACCAAATCGGACACCAAATCTTTCACTTGCCGGTTGATCTCGTCAACCGCTTCGGAAACTTCCCGCAGGACAGTCTCGCCGTATATGACGATCCGTCGCTCAGCCACACGGTACTCCTAAACTAACTCTCGACCTTGGCGGCTATGGAACTCTTCAAAAACTCCATCTTCACATCGCCGCCGATCTTCAACACTACTCGGCCGCGGTCTTCATCAATGGCGAAAATCACTCCAAACATACCGCCTGAGGTCACTACTTTGTCTCCCTTCTTAAGTTCAGAAAGGAGATTCTGATGTTCTTTCTGTTTTTTCCTTTGTGGCCGGATCAGAAGCAGGTACATCAGGACGAAAATCAGTCCGAACCAGACGATGGTGAAATAGCCGCCGCCACCGGTTTCCTGTCCGCCGGCCATCAAAATGGGCCAATTACTAAACAAACTTACTCCTTGTTCTATCGGCACAACTGCTCAAAACTTGAACAGCATTCCTTTCCAGTCGCAAAATACGCAATTTTGCCGACCGAGTGCAAGGTTTTTGTTTGCTGCTGGTTAAAACAGGGGAGAGTGGGCCGCGGTTCCCGGAGGGGGGACGGCAGCCGCACCCTGCTCTGACCGAGCCCCTCGCTCACGTTTGCTGTTGCTATCGTCTGAGCAAGTGTGTAAATTGTATAAGTCTTTGGAGTTCCGTATATCCTGCATGTGAGTTGGCAGCTCGGCTATGCAGGAGAGGTTAGCGGTCTCCTGAAAACTCTACATGTTTGTTGTCGGAGTACGACCGAATAGACATATATGAGTGCGGTTGAAACCTACGTTTAGGGTGGTAAGTGGATTATGAGATCAAACCTCTTGACTCGCGGTGAACTCGCGCAGAACGATGCTTTCAAATCGGACTTGGCTCTGTTGTTTGGCTTACCCCCGGATAAGGCGGAAGCGGTTGTTAGGTTTGTTATTGCCGCAGCGAAGGTTGGGTCCGAGGTGGATCGCAATAAGGTCATTGAGGATGCTGCGCAAGAAGTTGGGGTCCCGCTCGCCACAATGAAGAGGGCAATGGCAGTGGCAGCGTATCTAGTTCAGTTTTTCTTGCCCGCTACAGAAACACAGCTTGATGAGCCACTGGATCTCGTCAGCGATTTCATTGAGATTGGGGCCTTGAGAACCGACCAGCAGGATGAGGCCACGAAATTACTGCTGTCCCTTCGGGACGAGGCTATTGACAAACTGGATCTCTTAGTGAGAGAGAGGTCACACAGCCAATCAACGATCCCAACCCTTGATTCTATTAATGGCTCGGTTGATCTCCGCATGGTCTTCGACAAGTACTTTGACCACACGATGGACCTCAATGACTTCTACCCCAAGTTGCTTAGCTCTGTTCCTTTACTTATTCTACGATTAGAGTTTTCGGGTGAACACAAGAAAGAGATTGTTTTTCAGATAGATCCTAGAACGCTACAAGTCCTTATACAACATCTCCAGTCGTTTCAGAGGCAGATCAACATGGCCTGTGAGCGCTACAACATCAACGGATCAAATTATGAGACGATATCCCGCGGCGGAATTCGATAAGAGTTTGGCACTATCATCAAAGAACATCCTTGTCTACAGTCCATCCGGTCGTGCCATTACGCCAGCCTATTCGCCAACTGGTGAGGCGCCTGCGAGGAAGTCTTCTGTTGTCCCTATGGTGATCTACCATATATGGGATGAGCCATGGTCGCCATTTCCAAGCAAACCAGCAAAGAGCCTCGGGAGAGGGTTTGGGATTTCTCATACTCAACTGAGGTTTCAAACTCTGGTTGCTGAGTGGAAGGAAGCCACGGACCATCTGTCGGCAACGGACGAGATAGCGATGCATCCAGCATACCAGCAGATCATTGGCATGGGTTCAGACGCATTGCCCTTGATACTCGAGGAGCTTCGTCAGCGAGGGGGATACTGGTATTGGGCTTTGAAGGCGATAACAGGCGATGATCCTGTGCCTGAGACGGATCGGGGCAAGGTGCCGCTTATGAAAAAGGCTTGGTTAAAGTGGGCGGAGGATAGAGGTCTTTGAGCGCAGAGGAACGACTAAAGAAACTATTCCCAGGTCTTGCTTCTTGCCCGTTCTTTCGAGTCACCAGTCCAAAGGACGAAGACTATAATTGTATCGCATTTGCTGCTGCTGATGAGGGACAGTGGTGGTGGCCAGACCGTCAGGGTCAGGATTATTGGCCCGACGGAGTGCCTCGCACTTGGGACATCGAGTCATTTGAAATGGCATACGCGACATTGGGCTTCACAAGATGCCACGGACCAGAGGCGGAAGATGGGTACATCAAGATTGCCATTTACGCCAAAGGAGGCAAACCGCAGCACGCTGCCCTCCTTGTCCAGGACGGTGTCTGGACCAGCAAGCTCGGCAAGCTCGAGGATGTTAGCCACAGTCTAAACGCATTCGACGGATCAGACTACGGTGAGGCGGTGCTCTTTATGAAGAAGCCTGTGTAGGTAGCACAAACAACGGTACCCCACCCAACGGGTGGGTTTATATTCGGCGTGCAGCCACGTCCATCTCCAAAGGGACGTCACGGTCACCTGCATACCAACGATAGCTGCTCCACCCTCAACTTCCTGCGTTGCGCACCAGACCTCGCTTCACGGGGTTCTGATGACAGTATTCGGCTTTCTCCCAGACAGATGATTCACTCCGACAATTGTGATCATAACATCGACGCTGCCAGATGACGCGCCGTTCAATTGAATCGCGCCTCACCGCCAGCCGGTCAAGAACCTGACTCTCTGCCCGAGACAAGACACTCAGCATCTCGATTGCGGAACGCCGCTTGATCTCGCCGACAACCCGCCCGACATCCATGACCTCCGGAGGCCACAACACAAGATATACATGCTCCGGCATTATGACATACCCCAGCAACGCGAATCCGTGTACCGAGCGAACCTCATCGATAGACTTCACGACAATACCCCGAAAGGACCGGTTAGTCAATAACGGCAGTCGCCGATGCGTGCAGAAGGTCACAAATCGGGCACGTCCGTCGTTGTCGTAGTGTCTCAGCTTCATCGTGAAGAACCCACCAGACGCTTCGCTCTTGGTGGGGTACCTCTTTCGTTCCTCACCCTCAGCCGTTCTCAATATGCGGGCCGATCCCGCCAATCTCAAATAGAAAAATCGTGTACGACCGGGTACATAGGTTACACATTAGGCCGGGCACATGGGTAACACTCTTTTTGATTCATTCTCTATTTTGTCTTCATTGATCCGGCGGCCCAGGGCTTGCCTTGGAATCGCGAAAAACCTGTTGCTATCTCTCGTATCTAACGGTCAAGCCTGGAAACCCACCGCAAGCGGATGGGCCACCCTGCCTACGATACCACGGGATTCAGGATCGTTCGCTCGTCAATGCAGTATCAACTGCAACGACGGACCGTGAAGGGTGCGGTTGAGAAAGAGTAGTTGATACTTCAACCGAAGGGTGACTCCGGCGTAGGTGAACCCGAGAGGCAGCGATTTGCTGTCGAACCCGGCGGCGACCATCCCGCCGACGTCACCATAACGTGATCGCAGGTCTGTTGCCACTCCGCCTTCCAGCCGCATTGCCTTAATCGGGCCGAAGCCGATGGGCAAGCCGGCGCCGAACGACGGTATCAGCATCAAACGATCCGATTCTCCCGCCGCCGTCAACACGCCGACCTCAGCCGAGACGTTCTTCAGCAGCATCAGGTCATCCCACAAACCGTAGCCGACTCCAAGCTGACCGCCGTATCGGTGTCTGCTACCCTCGAAGGTAAGCTGTCCGCCGAGTATGATCAGACAGCCTTTGAAGCTGGGTGGGACATGACGGTTTTGCGTCCAAAGGACCGAGGCGTAGTCGGCATCCTCCTTGATCAGTTCACGGGGGTCCATGGAGTCGGGCTGACGGAGCGGCGGTGGGATCATCCAGTCCGGTACGGTCGATTGTGGGTACAGAAAATTGCGGTCGGCCTCGACCAAGTCGGGGTCGTGGAAGCCGTCGTCACGCAGTTGAGGGAAGTGATGAAGCCGGCGGATGCCATGCTCGTCACGAGTTTGGGTGCGGAAACTCCAGGTCGCGGCCACCGGCATCGGCAACAGCATCAAAGTCGGCATGCGTACCGTCGTGTAGTATTCCACGCCCACACACTCAGACAGCCAGGACGAGACGATCTCGTCGACCGGACGGTCGCCGTCCACGCCGTCCAGCCACGATTGCAGCGAGTCGGGCAGGCCGCCGTGGTGACAGTAGACCGTCAGCAACTCGCGCAGCGAATAGCGACCGGCCTCGAGAACCGCTCGGTAGCCGGGGGCGTACCAGTGCATGAGGCGATCACCGAAAGTCTGCCAGGCGTCGCCGCGCGCGTTCACTACGTAGACGCCCCGGTTGCGATGGAAGTTGTGCGCTTCGATGATGTTCCGACGCTGCAGCGAAGCCAGCGGTTCGTGCCGCGGCGTGAGAATATGTCCGGCGGAGAAGGCGTCAGCCAGATAGCCTTGGGCAGCCGCCTCCATGACCAGAGCCTCGGCCAGTCTGTCCAATCCGTCCTGGCCCGCTTGCCCCGCCTGATCGGCCAGGCGTAGTGCTATCAGGTGGTACAAAAGAAAGGCGATAATCACGTTTTCGCTCGACAGCGTTTGAGACTGGACCAGTTGGGACAAATCCGTCGTAGCGTCCATCACCCGATGTCGGGCGGCGGCGAGCCGTTCGACGGTGAGCGGGGTGAGTTGTTCGAGGATCGTCTTGCCGCGCTCGTGGAATCGGTTTCGGGCGAGGTCATCGGCAGCCAATTCGGCGCACATCTCTCCGAATGTCCGCTGGTTCCACCGACGGTGCGCCAGCGCCACGCGGCTGTCCCCCTCGCCGATGACGTAAACCGTGTCACCCGGAGAGTCAGCACACACCCGCATGACCGAGTGATAGACGGAATCGGCCAGCAGGCGATGTTCTTCTTTGTCCCACGCGCCGGCGTTGACAACGCATACAACGCTGAGAAGGAGGATGTGAATCGCCATGCGGTGGGAGTATCTCATACGTTCACAACCCCGATCGCCAGTTTTCTTTCAGGAAGCGGATTACGTTGTTGGCCAGGATGTCGTCGACCATGTCACCATCGCTGTCGAACTCCTTCATTAGGAGCTTGCGCAGGTTGCCCACCCGGCTGATTCGTTTCATGTCCTTCGGCGGCGTGATATAGCCGGCGAAGTCACTGCCGATGCCGACGTGCTTGCAGTCGCCGCACAGCTTGACCACGTGCCGGATGGTGCGCACCACCTGACGCAGGGCGCCTTCCTTCTCGGCGTGACCAACCGTGGCGTAATTGGACAGCAAGTACGGATCGAGAATGACGCCGATAATACCGTTCTTCGCGGCGATCTCCTGAATATGCTCATCGTACAGCGAGTACGGATGGTCCCCCAGCGTGCGCGCCGAAACATGCGTGGCCACCAGCGGTTTGGTTGCGAACACCAGGATGTCGGCGACCGATCTGGCGGGGGCGTGGGTGATGTCGACCAGGACGCCGCAGTTTTCCATCTCTTCGATCACTTCACAACCGAAACTTGTCAACCCCTGATTGTCCCATCGCGCTCCGGCGTCGGGGAAGAACGGGTAAGAATTGGCGGCGGAGGCCATCCCTTTGTTGAAAAAATGGGTGACGGTGATCAGGGCCACGCCGCGCTTGGCGAACGTCTCTATCGCTCCCAGGTCACCCCCCAAGGCGTGGCCGCCCTCGATCGTGTGTACGACCGTGATGCGGTAGTCAGGACTATTCTTGGGCACATTCAGCAGGGCCGACATTTCGTGATGATTGCGGGCCGGCCGAGCGTAAGGTGCGGCGCGACCGTTCAACTCCTGTTCCAACTGATCCAACATGCGCAAAGTGTTGGCGGGCGCTTCGGGGTTGGGATCGGTCGACATCGATAGCCACTCGTCGAAGGCGCTGAAATGGGTCACGCACAACAGGTCGACACCGGCCTGGTGGCAGTGCGCCCAGTCCATGCCGGAAGTGTTGAAGTACTTTTCAGCTACACAGGCCAGCAATGGGTACTCGATGAACAGCGGGGACCGCCGGTTCCAGCGGTCGATCATGGTGTGCACGTGCAGATCGGCTAGGACCGGGCCATCCGGGCGCGGCGCCGACAACAGATGCCTGGATGCGCATCCCGCGGCGGTAAGCAGCGGTCCGGCCCCGGCGGCCCCGGCGCCGACGGTGAGGGCCAGACGAATGAACTTTCGACGAGAGCAATTCATGTTCACATTCTTACAAACTCGTCAGGACGGCCTTGAATCCTGGAAGGACTGTTCCTTGCTTAGAAGCTAACGGAACCCTTTTTCGAGTGCAAACAGTTTTTGGGTGGGAGAGCAATCATCCCCGACCGCTCGGCACACAGGCCTGACGAGCATGAGAAAGCCGGCTTCTCAGCCGGCTTTTTTCGATTGGTCTGTTGCTTGGCGTTACTGTGGCAGCTCCAGATAAAAGTTGCCGGAGAATTTCCGTCGGGTATCGCCAGGATCGAGACTCTTGTACCCGTCCAGAATACCGATTCTCACCGTTACCCGGCTTTGCTCGGACATATCGAGATCGTCATCTTCCCCGGCCAGATCCCGCGAAAGGACCAACGTGTAGCCCGCCTCCACATCATAGCTGTACGCGGCCCGCACGTCCCAACGGCTGTCATCGTGGCTTAGGTTGACGGCATCCCAATCGACTTCGTTGTTGAAGTACCAGCCCGGCACGTTCTGCCCCACGGTCCAATTGTTCGCTCCTTGGAGGAATGCGACGTAGTTGTTTCCCACCGTCAGATCCATTCGATCGCTTGCGTTCAAAACGTCACCTGTGAACAACCACCGGTCGGTGTGAATGAACCTGGGGTGCTTTGGATCATAGAGGCTAAGCTGGGGGTTGGGGCTTGAAACTCTGTTACTGCCGGCATCCCAAATCGTGTCGCCTCCCGCAATCGCACCATCCTCAGCAAGGTTGGCCGGAGCAGTAGTGAGCACTCGCCAACTCCAGGCGTCCCAACCATCGGGGGCGCCGTCGAACAGAATCCAAAGCTGGTCCTCGCCGTTCACGTCCGTGCTGTCGTGGGCGAAGTTTAAGCCGTCGATCGTTTCGAGTCGCCAAACATCACGCTTCATGGATAGGTCGCCGTCGTCCCATTGAAAGCGCAGGTAGAGACGGCCGCCTTTCTTGATTGCCTGAATAGCGACTGAATCCGGCGCCGAAAGAGCCTTGGACGGTCCGAGCGGCGTTTTCATCGGACTGACCGGCAGATTACTGCCGGTGGAAAGAGGAATGGTAGTTGCGGCTACCGAGTTCCACGCGGCGTCGTTGTACACCAGCGGTATCGCCGGCGCGGTCATGGTGTCGGCCGTTACCACAATGGTGTTGTCGGGCGGCGGCTTTTCATCGTCGTCACCACCGCACCCGATCCACATCAAGGCGCTCAGCATCGCGGCCGTTACCAAAAATCTCTTCATCATCTGTCCTCCTCAGTGTTTGGCAGTCACATCTTTTACAAGATACGCCCGAAAGCGTTTTCGCCAAAGCGAATTCTTCACGGCAGCCGTTTGACTACGATCATGGTCAGATCGTCGAACACGTGCTGCGGCGACGCGAACTGCTCAACCGCCCGATGCACGGCGTCGAGAATCTCGGCCGAACTCCGTTCGCGGTTTTCTCGGACAACCTCGATCAGGCGGTCGAGGCCGAGTTCTTCGTTGTCGCGATCGAACACCTCGCTGACGCCGTCGGTGTAAAAGAACACGACGTCACCGGGATTGATATAGATCGGCCGCTCTTCATACTCGGCCTTGGGCGCCACGCCCAGCAGCGGTCCCCCCTCGCGCAGATACTCGACCCTGTCGTCGGCCCGCAGCAGAATCGGCAGACAGTGACCGCAGTTGGCGAACGTGAAAACGTGATTCTTGGAGTCGAGCACGCCGTAGACAGCCGTTACGAAACGACCCGGCCGCACCGATTCGTACAGCAGGTTGTTGACCTTGCGGCAGATGGTGCGAATGGCGTAGTTGTTGCGAATCTCGGCGATAAGTGAGGCCCGAAACGAGGCCATGATCAGCGAGGCCGGAATCCCCTTGCCGGCGACGTCGCCGATGGCGATGCCGTACTGGCTTTCCACGATCTTGATGAAGTCGTAGTAGTCCCCGCCCACCTCGAACGAGGGTATGTTCCGTCCGCAGACGTCGTAGCCGGTGATGTCGGGATGCGCGCGAGGGAGGAAGCTCTCCTGGATTTCGCGGGCGATATGCAGTTGTTCGGTCAGCTTCTGGCCGGCGATCAACTGCTCGTGAAGGCGCGCCCGTTCGATCGAGACCGCCGCCTGCGAGGCAAAAGCCGAGGTCAAGGCCAACTGCTCCGGCTTGTACGCGTTCAGCCGGTCCGATTCGAGATTGATGACGCCGATGGTGCGGTCGTTGACTTTGATCGGTACGGCGAATTCGCTTTTGGTGGCGTCGCGGGAGTTGACGTAACGATCATCGGCCGCCACGTCGGACACGATCACCGGCTCGCCCGACTTGGCCACACTGCCCACCAGCCCCTGCCCGATCTTCAACCGATCACTGGGGCCGCTCTCCGATTCGTATCCAAACGTGTAAAGCGACAGAATGTCGCCGGATTCGGGATCGATCAGAAAGACGCCGCCGGCGTCGAACTCGACTACCTCCTTGAGCGACTCCAGGATCATGTGCAGGACTTCGTCCAGCTTCAAGGAACTCGACAACTGTTGAACGATCTGAAGCAGCAGATCTTTCTGACGCGCCTCGCGACGGACCATGCGGTAGAGATGGGCGTTGTCGACAGCCACGGCGATCTGGTTGGCCAGGCCGATCAGCACGTCCATATCGGTCGGGCCAAACTCGCCTTCCTTTTTGTTGATGGCTTCGATCACGCCGATCATGTGACCCTTGCCGATCAACGGCACCGAGACAAGCGACCTGATATCGACCCCGCCGAGACCGGCGATCTCATGGTCGACCCGTGGGTCGGCGGAGGCGTCGTTGATGATCACCGGCTCGCGAAAATTGGCTACCCAGCCGACCACGCCGACGCCCAGTTCGCGGTAAAAGTGGGTCATGGTGAAGTCCGCGGAGTTCATGAACCGGACTTTCATGTCGGTGCGCTCGTGGTCGACCCGAAAGACCAGGGCGGCTTCCGAGCCGGCCGCCGCGATAATCAGGCGCAGGACGCGCTCGATCAATTCCTCGTACTCAAGGGTGGAGTTGAAAACGCGGCCGGCCTCAAGCAGCAGCTTTTCCGTCCGGGTATGATCGGAGGCGTAGTTCATGGGGGAGAAGGTACTGTTTGCGCGCCGATTGTCAATTGGAATGACGGGCAGGCCTGCTCAGCCGGGGGTCGGGTGCGGACTCGCCACGATCACTCAACCTCTCCAATCCGCTGGTTGATATGCGCCCAGACCTCCGGCCAGGATGAGTCGTACCGTTCTTTCTTGTAGGCGTCACGGGCGCGCTTGAGGAGCTTCAGACCCGCCGCCTTGTTCCCCTGCGCGATCTCGATCTCGCCCAGTTCCTCGCAGGCCTGACCGATAGCGGCGTGATTCTCGATCCGCTCGGCCCAGGCCAGCACCGGCCGCAGCCATTTGCCCGCTTCGTCAAAGTTGCTCAGCAGCCGATGGGTCATGCCGACGTGGTAGTCGGCAAACAGCTTGGCCGTCTCACCGGAGAAGCGCCAGTGGTATTCGCGGGCTTTGGTGTAGCACTCCAGCGCCGAGTCGTACTGTTTGAGGTCATGGTAAGTCCCGGCCAGATTGTTCCACAGCGGTCCCAGCCAACTCTCGACATCCCCCGCCTCGGCCGCCTCGATACCGATCCGTCCCCACTCGATCTGCTCCTCGGGCGACTCGGCCACGATCGCGATCATGTGAGCGGCGTCGACGGCCCGTCCGAACAGCCCGTTGGCGCTGCAGTACTCATACATCTGGTCAAAGGTAGCCCGGGCCGTCTTGAGATCGCCGGCTTTCCACTCGAAGCGGCCTCTGACGCCCAGGTAGCGCGACCAACCCATCGGGTCGGTCTCGGAAGCGCGCTCGGCGGCGCGAGCCAGCCAGGTCTCGCCTTCTTCGCGGTTGCCCAGCATGAGATTCATCCGCGCCACCTGGGAAAGCGCTTCGGCCTCGATCGAGCGGTTGAACTCGGCGCGGGCGGACTCCACAACCTCGGAGTATTTCTCCGAAGCAGCCGCGTAGTCGCCTGATTGAAAAACGTCGTCCGCTTGTAACAGTAGTGAATCGGCCGTTGGCTTGTTATCGGACACCTTGACTCCTTTGTGCTTCACCTCGACCCCGGCGGCCAAACACGGCAGCAGGGTCGCCAGTAACATGACCATCATAGGTCTCATAGTCTCTTCTCCCAACAGTTGCAGACTCATCCCGTGGGACAGTCTTCGATCAGTATACAAAATCAGTACGCGCCGGTCACGGCAAAACTGCAATGGGCAGAGACGGTCTTTCGATATTAACCTAGTTACCGAGTCGGTGATAGCCAAATCGGTCAAAACGTTGTGGACAGAGAGGACTAGATTTTTCTTGACAGCCATGGCCGGTGCAGCGTAAATTGCGGGTGACAAACAGGGAACTGGGCATCAACGAGTTGCCCCGTGGCAACTCTGTGGATAGATTGTAATTGGGCCGTGAATCTAAGCAGGCTACGCCTTTGGTCTTTTCTTTGACCTGAGTGTCGACCTGAAGAGCTGCCTAACGAAGATAAAGGCGACTATGGCGATGCCGACGGCATATATGGCGATAAACAGAGACTCGTCCAAAATCACATCCTTGTGGCGCAAGGTATTCGGGATTCCCAATGTTACTGTTTTCGGCACCGAGAAGTTTATGATCAGACCTTGCGGCGAGATCGGGGTCAGATAATGGGTGCGCGGAGCACTTCTGTGTACTTTTTGAACAAAACGGAACACCTTTTAGTTCCAAATAACATTCGTTCCGAAGATCGAGAGGGTGGCAGGTGATGCTTCCATTCTGGCTGACAGGAACACGGCACCGGCTTCAAAGGCTCTGGTGTTGCTTTACTGAACTGGTACGTTGCTATAGGAGAATCCGTGACTGGCTGGCAATCGAGTACGGACCGCTGTCCCCGGCTAAGATGGAAGAACACAAGCAGATGATCGCAATGCTGGTGGTTTTCTATGGCTTCACATTTGTCTTCATCTTCATTGAAGCCATCAAAAACACACTGATGTTGAATTTTGCGGGACGTCACTTGTTTGCCTCGAACCTGACGATCTACGGCGTAGTATACCTGAGTGGTGTAGCCTTCTTTATAGCTGTGCATGCGGTAGTATTGGCGCGGTTGCAGATCAAGCTGGTCCGGTCTAATCTACATTACACATCATCTGATATGGTGCGCTTTGCTTTCCGGAACATGGGCAAGTTTCTGGGCATTGTTGCTTGCCATTTCTATGTTCTCTTCCTGCCAATCATTTATATCGAACTGAATCGGGCAACTCCCAGCGCACCTCATCAACAACACCTTTCACTTACGGCTATAAATATGAGCATTAGTTACTGGAATTATGGCGCACTTGACCTGTTTCTCGGATTAGCCGTAGTCGGTGCCGTAATCTATATTAAGAAGATTTAGGGGAGGTGCATGATGCATCAAGACCTCTTTGTCGGACTGTACGTCGCGGGAATGGTAGTAGTAGCCTCGGTCTTTGTCATTAGGTTGTGGAAGGCACGCATTCGTCATCTGGGTGACATGCTACCAGGGCGGGTCTTTAGGGTGATGAGCGATCTGAACGTTTTGTCAAAGCACCAGTTGGATGACAGGGACGAACAGGTGTTTGCATGTTTGCTGTGTGATCTCCGTGATATCGCCACCGAACTCGATGGTTTCATCGAGAGGAAATACGCCGAGTTGGCCGGAGATTATGCTCGCATGCGGCCCTGCGACGAAGTGAGGCGGATTATTCGGAACAGTGCTCGATGTTTGAGAACCTTTGCGTTGACCTTGCGGAGGTATCCCCGCCGTCAAGATATGGACTTTCACCGATTCAACAAGGCCATCAACGATCTTGTCCTGACAGTAAACCAGTATATTCTCCAAAGCTACGATATTGAGCTCTTTCAACGCAGGGTAGTGGTTTGTAAGGAGAATGTCTACTTTTCACTGCTTGGACATAGACGTCCTGACCAGGGAATCACCGACCAGTTCATCCACGACTTTAAAGGTCTTTCTCGAGGTGAACCTTTAGATGCTTACCTCAGTAAGCTTCGGTCTGAGTGGCTGTCTCAGGCCAAAAGTGATAGGCTTCAAGTGCTTGACCCGCGGATGATTATACCTTTATTCGCCACTTGGAACGTTGCCAAGCACATGTTGACGTATTCGGGCGGGGACGACTCAAAGCTCGAACTACTTGATCAGTGGAAACGCCTGGTTCAAGCTACTAAGGACCGTGACGATTTTTGGCGGCTTGCTTACATTGGACTGACGTATGATCAAGACGAAGTTGTAAGACGGCTGCTCACTTGTGCAGACGTACCATTCGATCAGGACAAATACATCGAGTGGGTTCTGGATCAGTCGTTGCGCGCATCACAAGGGGAATTGGAAGAGTCCTCTCTAAATGCGGCGTTTGCGTGAGCCTGCACTTTCATGGCAGCCTTGCATCTGCATCATATCATATCCAGCTTAATCGATTACTTTCCAGTTCAGTGTTGCGGAGCCAATTGTCATTGACCACCGCATCCCATCAGCCTATACTGCAGCCCTTATTGCGGCAGCGGCTGCCGGCCGAGAACGAAAGAAGCGAATGTTAACATTTGGCACATCGGGGGACCGAAGCTGATGCGAGCACTGATCACCGGGATCACCGGACAGGACGGTTCCTATCTGGCGGAGTTTCTGCTGGAGAAGGGCTACGAAGTAATCGGTATGGTGCGGCGCGCCTCGACCGAATCGTTTGAGAGAATCAACCACATCAAAGACCGACTCACATTCGCCCAGGCCGACCTGCTGGACCAGTTGTCGATACTGCGGATGATCGACGAGCACCGACCCGATGAAGTTTACAATCTAGCCGCTCAGTCGTTCGTGCCGACCAGTTGGACTCAGCCGGTGCTGACCGGGGAGTTCGACGCCTTGGGGGTCACCAAGATGCTGGAGGCGGTCCGCCAGGTTAACACCAGAATCAAATTCTACCAGGCTTCGTCCTCGGAGATGTTCGGCCGGGTGCAACAGGTGCCGCAATCTGAGAACACGCCTTTCTACCCCCGTTCCCCCTACGGCGTGGCCAAAGTGTACGGCCACTGGATCACGGTCAACTATCGCGAGAGCTACGGCATCCCGGCCTGCTCGGGCATTCTGTTCAATCACGAGTCGCCCCGACGCGGACTGGAGTTTGTCACCCGCAAGATCACCGACGGGGTGGCTCGGATCAAACTCGGGCTGGCCGATCAGTTGGCCCTAGGGAATCTCGACGCCAAACGCGACTGGGGCTATGCCGGCGACTATGTTCGCGCGATGTGGTTGATGGCCCAGCATGAACCGCCTCAGGATTATGTTATCGCTACCGGTGAAACCCATTCGGTCAGAGATTTCGTCGAGGCGGCCTTTGGCCATGTCGATCTCGACTACCATAAGTACGTGGTCACCGATCCGCGTTTCGTGCGCCCGGCCGAGGTTGATCTACTGCAGGGCAGTGCTGAGAAGGCGAGGGAGGACCTGGGCTGGGAGCCGCAGGTGACTTTCGACGAACTGGTGAAGATGATGGTCGACGCCGATCTGGAGCGACTGACCCCCCAATGAGCCGCATACGCCAAGGGAGAGGGCATTGAAGAAGACTGCGCCCGCCGTTTTCGTCACCGGAATTGCCGGGTTCGCCGGATCCTGGCTGGCCGAGGAACTGCTCCGCGCCGGCTATCGAGTCTTCGGCGCCCTACATCCCAAAGAAACCACCAGGCACCTCGCCGCCATCAAGTCCGATCTGGAGTTGGTCAGACTGGATATTCAGAAAGGGAAGAGGGTCGAACAGATTCTGAGGACAATCAAACCGCGCTACATTTGTCACCTGGCCGCACTGGCTTCCGTTTGGCGCTCGCTCCGTGATAGGCGGCAGGTCTTCCGGGTCAATTTCGAGGGGACGGTCAATTTGCTTGAGGCGGCCCACGGCGTAGGGGGGTTGCGTAAGTTCCTGTTTATCAGTTCCGCCGATTGCTACGGCGTTCCCAGGCCCAAAAGCAAGCATCTGACCGAGGCTCAACCGCTGGCTCCGATCTCGCCGTACGCCTTGTCCAAAGCGGTGGCCGAGCAGGCCTGCCGCTACTACCTGGATCGCCATCGTCTGCCGGTGACAATCGCCCGCTCGTTTCCGCACACCGGCCCGCGCCAGTCGGACGACTTCGTCGTGCCGTCGTTTGCCCGCCAAATAGCCGCTATCGAGGCTACTCGCAAGAAGCCGATTATCAAGGTGGGCAACCTCTCGGTGCGGCGTGACTACTCGGATGTCCGCGACATCGTTCGGGGATATCGTCTGATCTTGCAGAAGGGCGAACCGGGGCGGGTGTATCATCTTAGTTCGGGGCGAACGGTCAGCATTGAGTCCCTGTTGGAACGGCTGCTCGCCATGTCATCAAAGAAGATCACGGTTCATGTGGAGCGGGGCCTGTTTCGCCCGGCCGACATCCCGATTCAGCGCGGCGACAACCGGCGGGCCGTTCAAGAGCTTGGATACGAGCGTCGATATAGTCTCAGGACGACCCTTCGCGACACTTTGGAGTACTGGAGACAACAAACCCGCGCTTGATGGGCCGGGTGGACCTTTTGAGTCAGGAGTTTTGGATCAATGGCAGCCAAGAAAAGCAAACAGCCGACGCAATTGGTTGAGTTGATAAACAAGATCAAGGACCGCAGCGCCCGTGTCGGCGTGATCGGCCTCGGCTACGTCGGTTTACCGCTGTCGATGGAGTTGGCCCGGGTCGGTTTCAAGGTCACCGGATTCGATGTATCCAAGCCGAAGGTCAAGCTGCTCAACTCCGGCAAGTCTGATATCGACGACGTGCCGGATAGTCTGGTCGCGGAGATGGTTTTGTCCGGCTACTTTCAGGTCACCGACGAGGCCAAGAAGCTGTCGAAGATGGACACCATCTCGATCTGCGTCCCCACCCCGCTTTCCAAAACCAAGGACCCGGACGTCAGCTACATCCTGGCCGCCATGGGGTGGGTCCGCAAGCATCTCTCCAAGGGCACTCTGGTGGTGCTGGAGTCGACCACTTATCCCGGTACGACTGAAGAACTGATTCTGCCCATGTTGGAAGAGGGCGGCATGAAGGTCGGGGTCGATTTCTTTCTGGCCTTTTCGCCCGAGCGGGTCGATCCCGGCAACCCGGTTTATACCACCAAGAACACCCCGCGCGTGGTCGGCGGCATCACTCCGGCTTGCACCCTGGCGGCCAAGACTTTCTACGAGCAGACGATCCCGGAGATATACGCCGTATCGTCTACGCAAGCGGCCGAGATGGTCAAGCTGTTGGAGAACACTTTTCGTTCGGTCAATATCGGGCTGGTTAACGAGGTGGCTGTCATGTGCGACCGACTCGATGTCGACGTTTGGGAGATAATCGACGCCGCCGCCACCAAGCCGTTCGGCTTTATGCCGTTCTATCCCGGTCCCGGTCTGGGGGGGCATTGTATCCCGATCGACCCGCACTATCTGTCGTGGAAGCTCAAATCGCTCAACTATTACGCCCGTTTTATCGAGTTGGCCGGCGAGATCAACAGCCAGATGCCGGAGTATGTCGTCAACCGGATCACTCAGTTGCTCAATCGTAGATTCGCGCGGTCCATTAACAAATCGACTATCTGCGTCCTCGGTGTGACTTACAAACGCGATATCAAAGACACCCGCGAGTCGCCGGCTCTGGACGTTATCAAACTGCTGGAGGACAAGGGCGCCAGGATTCTGCTGAACGACCCGTTTGTCCCCGAGATCGACTGGAACAAGACGCGGCACAAGTCGAGCAAGCTGACCGCCGAACTGCTGAAAAAGGCCGACCTGACGGTAATCCTGACCGACCACAGCCAGTACGACTATCAGTGGATCGTCGATCACTCCAATGCGGTTTTCGACACCCGCAACGCCACCAAGAAGGTCACCCGCAACCGTAGCCGGATCGAGCTGCTGTAGTCTTGTCGGGTAGGTCTCTTCGAAACCTGCCGAGATAGGTAGGTTTGAAGGCAAACCTGCCCTACAAGGCTTCCACTGTGCTCAGGATGAAGCAAACGGCTTGTGGTGGCCGAGTCTTCAGACTCGGCCACGAGAACCCCGCAGAGTCTGAGGACTCTGTGGGCACGACACTGTTGTGGAGGCGGTCTCCCCGCGTCGCCCTTCGACTGCGCTCAGGCTGACGCAGGTGAGTAGAGCAGGATCCCTGCGATCCTGCTGGCGGCAGGCTTTTGAAATCCGCGTTTGCCGAGTCACTGCCGTTTGGCTATATTGTCATCGGAAGCGGATGCCGTCTGGTGGCGGTCCCGGCCTTCAAAGCCGTGAGGGGGGCAGTTCTGCTGTCCCCGGTGGGTTCGATTCCCACCCCTTCCGCTTTTGTCTTGTTACACCCGCAGCTTTAATATCTTCCTCGCCTCCTCCTCCCCGATATCCCCATGCTCTCCCAGCTTGAACGGGTACATGCTGATCCGCTTGGCGATGACATCGCACGCCTCCGGACCGATGTTATACTCGGACAATTTCGTCTTCTGACCCACCGCTCGGAAGAACTCCTCGGTTGCGGCGATAGCGCGGTCGATCCGTTCATCCTCCGAGCCGTCGGTAAGACCGAAGATACGCTCGGCGTATTGCAGAAGCTTCGCCCTCTTCTGGTCCCGCTTCACCCGCATAGTACCCGGCAGCACCACCGCCAGCGACTGTGCATGGTCGAGCCCGTACTCGGCCGTGATTTCATGTCCGATCAAATGTGTGGCCCAGTCCTGAGGCACGCCCAGGCTTATGTAGCCGTTAAGGCCATTGGTCGCCGCCCACATGATCGTGGCGCGAGCGTCGTAGTCTTGTGGGTCGGCCAGGACTTTGGGCCCTTCTTCGATAAGGGTGAGCAGGATCGCCTCGGCCAGGCGGTCCTGAAGCGGAGCATTGGCCGGGAATGTCAGATACTGTTCGATGACGTGAACGTAGGCGTCGACAATGCCGTTGGCCGTTTGGCGCGGCGGCAGCGTGTACGTAGTCTCGGGGTCGAGGATTGAAAACTTGGGGTAGACCGCCGGCTGACCAAAAAACAGCTTCAGCTTGAACTCGGCGCGCGAGATCACCGCGCCGGCGTTCATCTCGGAGCCGGTGGCCGGCAGCGTCATCACGTCCCCTAGCGGTAGCGCCTTCTTTACCGGCGCCTGCTTTAGCAGGATGTCCCACGGATCGCCGTCTTTATAAAGCGCCGCCGCCGCGATGAACTTGGTGGCATCGAGAACCGATCCCCCACCCACCGCCAGCAGGAAGCCGACCTGTTCCTTCCTGGCGATCGTCACCGCCTTCATACAGGTGGCGTACTGCGGGTTCGGTTCGATACCGGAAAACTCGATAACGTCGTGTTCGGACAAGGCCGCGACCACCTGGTCGTACACGCCGTTCTTTTTGATCGAGCCGCCGCCGTAGAGCATCATTACCCGGTCGGTTTTGTTGATCAGTTCACGGAGTCTGGCAATCTCTCCCTTCCCGAAAACTATCCGCACCGGGTTACAGAACTCAAAGTTCATCATAGCTACGATCCTCCTGGTTCGTCCGACTCGTTATCATCTCTATCCTCCGCCTGCGTTTTTGGTCGCCGCCGACGTTCGCAACCTCTACCGTTAGCGTACGTGACCACCCAACCTGCCTTGAAGTAATGAACAAGATTCTCTTCGCTTTGACAACGACAATGTTACTGCTGTTCGTTGCAAACTCAGCGGCCGCCGGCGAGATCGCCCTGAGTTTCGACGACGCCCCGAAAGGCGACGGGGCCTTCTACTCCGGCCTGGAGCGCACCCGGACGCTGATCGCCAAACTGGACAGCCTCGAGGTTGACGAGGTGGTCTTTTTCTGCACCACCAACAAGCTGGAAAACGATTCCGGACGAGCGCGGCCCTTCGACTTCGCTCAGCGTGAGGTTTCAAGTCCAGTAGGTCAGGATCCTTGCGATCCTGACAGGCAAGCCTGTTCTTTGTCAGGTTCCAAGAAACCTGACCTACAAGACTTGCACGGCGGCAGATCTGAACATACGCCGCCATCAAAACCGAAAACTCACCACCCCATCTTTTACCTTTCCGGTCGCCTATTCGTAAGGTACCTTAGCACGTCAGGTCCCTGTGAAACCGGACGTATTGCGGTAGGACGGCTGGGATCCTGCGGTACAAAACGGAAGACGAGGAGAACCAATACATGCCTATCAACACCAAGATATCGACACTGATTGCTCTGCTGCTGTTGAGCCTAAACCCGGCCGCACTGGCCCTGAACGATGAAGCCGACACCGCACCGACGGTCCTTCCCCAAGCGGTCGAGGAGGCGCTCATCGACCAGGACTCCGCAGCCGCGATCGTTACCGCCGCGAAGACCGAGGTCGGTTTGATAGCAACGGATGAGACCACCCTCTATCCCATGTCGCCGGAGCGCAAAGCCAAACTTATCAGCTACTCGCGCTTCAACAACATCTGGCGTTTTGTCAGTTTTTTCATCAGCCTCGGCGTGCTGGCCTTGATTCTGTTCACCGGTGTGTCGGCCAGGATGCGCCGCTGGGCCGAGCGCGTGGGACTCCGGTTTTTCGGCGTCTGGCTGTTCTGGGCGATGTTCTCGATAGTAGACTACCTTCTCAACCTGCCGTTTGTCATCTATCGCGGCTTCATCGTGGAAAACAACTACGGCTTCGTGAATCAAACGTTCACCCAATGGTGGGGGGAGAATCTTCTCGGTCTGGTGATCGGGATAGTTATCGGCATCGTGCCGGTCTGGTTCTTCTATTGGCTGGTGGCGCGGATGAAACGCTGGTGGCTGGCCTTCTCGATCGGGGCGATTCCGTTTGCGGTGCTGATGATCGTGATTGTGCCGGTGGTTGTCTCACCACTCTTTAACAAGTTCGAACCGCTGAAGGACAAGCAGCTCGAGACGGAGATACTGGCGCTGGCTGAATCGGCCGGGATCGAAGGCTCCGATGTTTTCCAGGTGGACGGCTCCAAGCAGTCGACCAAGATCAGCGCCTATGTTACCGGGCTGTTCGGCTCCAAGCGGATCGTCCTGTACGACACCATGATCGACAACTTCACCACCGATGAAATCCGATTTGTCATGGGTCATGAAATGGGACACTATCTCATGCACCATATTTGGTGGGGGTTGGGGATCGCAATTCTGTTTATTCTCTTCGCGTTGTGGTTGATGGATAAGACTATTAACCCTGTGATCCGGCGGTTCAGAAACCGCTTCCGCTTTGACCGGCTGGGCGACATCGCCTCGTTGCCGCTGGTGTTGATATTCGCGACTGTCATTAGCTTCGTGTTTCAACCGATCACCAACTCCACCTCGCGCTATATGGAGCGCCAGGCCGACAAGTTCGGCATGGATGTGACAGGCATCGACGGCGAGGCGGCGGCGATCACCTTCGACAAGCTGGCGGTCTTTAATCTGTCCGACCCCGACCCGAATGCACTGATAGAGTTCTGGTTCTACGACCACCCGGCCCTGAAAAAGCGCATGGAGTTCGTGCGGGCGTACCGGCCTTAGAAGCCCAGTAGCCGACCTGGGTCAAACAGAATGACTGTGCGGTCTCTCCGTCCGACCGGCGAGATTATCGGCCATCCTTCACGGAACTATTGACAAAGGTTCCGCGTTTAAGTATTATAGCATCGAAACATGGGCTGAAATGGTTCATTTTATCGGATTTAATATGAGCAGGACGCCGACCAACCACAGCACCCCGGTCCCGCCGGAGGATCATAATGAAGCTTTGGTCAAGAGCTTAATCGCCGACTTCAAGCAAGGTAACCAGCAGGCGTTCACGGAGTTAGTGAAGCGCTACCGCAACCAGGTGGGGGCGCTGGCCTACCGCATGGTCAACGACTACGACGAGGCGGCCGATATCACCCAGACCGTCTTCATGAAAATGTCCCGCAACATCTGGCGCTACGACGAGAAGAAGAAGTTCTACACCTGGCTTTACCGCATCACGGTCAACGCCTCGATCGACTATATCCGCAAGCATAAGAGGCACCAGCACGAGCCGCTGGAGGAGTTTCACGATGTCCAGGAATCGACCAACCGCGGCCCGGAGTTTTCCTATCATCGTAGTCAACTGAACCACCAGATCGCCCGGGCGGCCCTCACCCTGAACGATAAGCAGAAATCGGCCTTCATGTTACGCGATGTCGAGGGCTGCAAGCTGGACGACGTGGCCGGTATTATGGAGATGCCGGAGGCCACCGTCCGCTGGTATCTGCATCGCGCCCGCAGCAAAATCCGCAAAGAACTCCTCAGACGCTGTCCCCAGCTTTTGATCGCCCTGGGTATTCGCTAAGCCCACGCTTTTTCTTGATTCGGCGATCGGATTAAGCGTTATAATAATCTACTATGGCCAAGCTCGACGAAGTAACCCTCAAAATCGAGGGCATGCACTGCGCCGGCTGTGTGAGCAGCGTGGAGAAAGGACTGGCCGGTCTGGGGGGCGTCGAGAGCTGCAGCGTCAATCTGGCGACCAGGTCGGCCACCGTGACCTACGACCGGTCGACCACCAATGAACAGAGCATCATCGGCCGGGTCAAAGAAATCGGCTACAGGGCGGCTATCGGACGGCCGGATATCCTGACGGTCAACCGCCGCGAAGTGAATAACGCCGCCCGGCTGCTGCAAGCCTCGTTGCTGCTTACGGTACCCCTGTTGGCGCTGGCTATGTGGCCGAGTTGGACCGGCGATATTCTGCTTGCCGATCCGCTCAACGGGGCGGTCCAGGCAGTTCTGGCGGCGGCGGTGCTGTTTTACTGCGGCCGGTCGATAGTCGGCGACGCCTTTTTGCAGGCGCGGCATGTGAGGGCCAACATGAACAGCCTGATCGCCATGGGAACGCTGACCGCCTTCGGCTGGAGCAGCTACCTCCTGGTGGAGTCATTCCACCTGGACACATCACAGCCGCTCTATTTCGAGTCGGTCGGGATGATCATCACTCTGATTCTGTTGGGTCGCTATCTGGAAAGTCGGGCCCGTGGGCGGGCCGGCGAAGCGATTCGAGCCCTGGTGGAGTTGCGCCCGGCCAAAGCGACGGCCGTGATCGACAACGTCGAAGTGGAGATCGACGCCGCCACGGTGCAGCCGGGCATGATCCTATTGGTCAAACCGGGCGAGCGGCTGGCCGCCGACGGCGAGATTGTCGAGGGTCACCCGGTGATCGACGAATCGATGCTGACCGGGGAATCTCTACCGGTGGAGAAGGGGCTGTCGGACAAAGTAATCGGCGGCTCGGTCAACGGCAATAGCTCATTCTCGTTTCGAGTCACGGCGGCAGGTGAGGAGAGCTATCTGGCCGGCATTGTCCGCTTGGTGGCCGAGGCCCAAAGCCGCAAAGCGCCGGTGCAGAAACTGGCCGACCGGGTGGCGGGCGTGTTTGTCCCGGTGGTAATCGCCATAGCCCTGCTGACTCTTGCCGCCTGGTACTGGCTGGCGCCCGACAGTCCGATGCTGATACGCAGCGTCATTTCGGTGTTGATCATTGCCTGCCCCTGCGCTCTCGGCCTGGCCACCCCGACCGCTATCCTGGCCGGGACGGGGCGGGCCGCCCGCGAAGGGATTATCATAAGAGGCGGCGACGTTCTTCAAGAGATCACCAACCTTAACGCCGTCGTTTTCGACAAAACCGGCACCCTCACTCACGGTGAGTTTGAGGTGATTGAGGTCGTCGCCCTGGAAGGCCATTCGCGTCGAGAGTTGATCCGCATGGTCGGCTCGGCCGAGAAGCACAGTAATCACCCCTTGGCCAAAGCGATTGTGCGGTTCATGCAGTCGGAACAGATCGATGCGGCGCCGGTCACAAGTGTTTTGGCCCGGCCCGGGTTCGGGCTGGAGGCGGTTTATCGGGGAGCGCGCCTGGTGATCGGCAATAGGGCGCTTCTGAAAGCCGAAAAGGTGGATTTCATTGACAGCGACGAGGCCGCCGGCGAAGAGATGTCCCAGGGTCACACGGTTATCTTCGCAGCCCTCGACGGGACTCTGGTGGGGCTGATCTCGCTGGGGGACCGCCTTCGCGGCGACGCCGCCGGCGTGGTGGCTGGTCTGAAAAAGAGTCTGGGCCGGGTGGCTATGCTGTCCGGGGACAATTATCGGACGGTGGCCGGGGTGGCGCGCGCCATCGGTATCGAATACTTCGAGGCCGAGGTCAAGCCGGACCGGAAACAGGAAGTGATCGAGGGTTATCGGAAGGCCGGCTTCCGCCTGGCCATGGTCGGCGACGGCATCAACGACGCCCCGGCGCTGGCTGCGGCGGACGTCGGCGTGGCCATCGGCGGCGGCACCGACGTGGCCATCGAGACGGCCGACGTCGTTCTGGTCGGATCCGAACTGGGCGACATTGTCCGCATGTTCGAGGTCGCCCGTCAGAGTATGAGAGTGATCAAACAGAATCTGTTCTGGGCTTTTTTCTATAACGTCCTGGCCATTCCCGTGGCCGCGGGCGTCTTCTACCCGCTATTCGGCTGGACACTGTCACCGATGGTAGCCGCCGCCGCGATGGCTTTCTCGTCGGTTTTCGTGGTGACCAACTCGCTGCGCCTGAACCGCATGTCGCTGAGTTGATTCGCCGCTTCAATGACTGAGGAACCCACCCGGCGCTTCGGGCTGGGTGGGGTGCTGGTAGGTTGAGACCCCTGTGGTTTCGACAATTGTAGGTCAGGAACCTGACGGAATACCGCTGCGCACACCACCCCCCATTTATTTGCCTCAATCGGGTTCAGATGTTACATTCAGTCTTCGTAAAGGAGTCTAATGCTCGTGAGGAAGCGAACCATCTCACCCCGCGCCGCGCTGGTCCTTTTTGTCGTCCTGGCCGCCTTCGTGCTGGCTTTGGCGGTCTGGTGGATCATCTTCATGGCCCGACTGGTTGACGAGAAAGTGGACATGGCCGCTGAGTTGGGGGCGGATGACGCCTACCTCGAGGAAATCCATCGCCAGGAGGTGCGCCGCCAGACGATGCTGGGGATGGAGGGGGTGTTTTTTCTGATACTGGTGCTGGTCGGGGCCTGGCTGATCTATCGCTCGCTGGTTCGCACCGAAGAGTTGAAATTCCATCAGCAAAACTTCCTGATGGCCGTGACGCACGAACTGAAGACGCCGCTGGCTTCGATGAAGATCTACCTCGACAGCATGAGATCGGACAAAATACCGGTCGAGAAGAAAGCCGAGATAATCCCGCGGATGCAGGCCGACGTCAGCCGGCTGGAGAAACTTGTCGAGAACATTCTCGACGCCGGTCGGTTCGAGCGCAGCGGATACCACCTGAAGATACAGCGGGTCGATTTCAGCCGTCTGGTGGGCAAGGCGCTGGACGAATTGGCCGCCGTGCCGGCCAAAGTCCCGGTCATGATCGAACGGGATCTCCCGGAACAGTATGTTATAAGCGCCGATCCCAGCGCCTTGAAACGCGCCGTCGACGCCGTTTTCGAAAACAGCCTTCGCTACAACGACAAAGAGAAGATCGAACTGGCCGTGACGCTGCGGCGCCTCGAAGGAACCTGCCGGCTGGATGTTCGCGACAACGGCGTGGGGCTGGACCGCAAGGAGGCCGCCCAGGTGTTCAACCGCTTCTATCGCGCCGGGCAGGAAATCAGCCGCCGCCGGCCGGGCAGCGGCCTGGGGCTGTTTCTGGCGCGTGAGATTATCCGCGCCCACGGCGGCGATATCACCGCTCACTCGGACGGCCCCGGCAAGGGGGCGACGTTCAGCATCACCTTGAAGTCGGAGAACGGGGATGAAAAGAATCCTGCTGGTTGAGGACGATCCGAACATCGCCGCCGGCGTGGTCATGAACCTCGATGCTGAGGGGTACGAAGTGCTGCATCTCGACGACGGCGCGCTGGTGATGGAGCAAGTCGCCCGGGGCAACTTCGACCTGGTCCTCATGGACATCATGCTGCCGGGGGTCGACGGGCTGACTTTGTGCAAGAAGATCAGGAGCACCGGTTCGACGGTGCCGATCCTGTTCGTCACCGCCCGCGACCGCGACGACGAAAAGGTCGAGGGGCTGATCGCTGGCGGCGATGATTACATCGTCAAACCGTTCAATATGGCCGAACTGTTGGCGCGTATCCAGGGTATATTTCGTCGCCTCGCCTGGCTGGCGGTCGACGAACAGGTGGGGGATGTCTACGAATTCGACGGTCGCCACATCGACTTCAAGACGTTCACGGCCGAGGGGCCGGGCGGCAGGTTCGACCTCAGCCGTCGCGAATGCATGGTGTTCAAGTATCTGGTGGAGCGGCGCGGCGAGGTGGTCAGCCGCGACCAATTATTGGACGGCGTTTGGGGGTATCACGCTTTCCCCACCAACCGCACCATCGACAATTTCATATTGAAACTGCGCAAAATCTTCGAGGATGACCCCAGGAGCCCGAAATACCTCGAGACCATTCGCAGTGTGGGGTATCGCTTCAAGATCGACTGATCGTCAGCCGCACTTCACATGTTGTCATGTTCGCGCCGCACGGGGAAAGGCGCCTGCTACCGCAAACCCTTGATCCAACCGGCGACCAGGCTTTCGTACGATGCGGCCCGGTAATTGATGATCCCCACCAGCTTATGGTTCACCAGTCCAGCCACGACTAACCCGCGCTGCTGATGCACAAAAGCCAGCGAGTGTTCGGGAAAGGCAAGACCCTCCGGCGCCGCAACCAGCTCGGCCTCATCCTCCGCCCATTCCTTCAGCGTGAGAAACTGCTCGCCGCCGCGGTCCATGGTCAGGAAAAACGTCGCCGTGTCCCCTTCAAGTTCATAGCAGGAAGTGTAGACCTTTTCGAGACCGACGCCCTCCAGAAAGTCGCCTGCGAAGTACTGATTCGAGGCGCTGATCTTACCCTTCCACGGAAACATTACGAACAACATGGGCGCCCGCATCGGACCGATACGTTTGTTGATCTCCTGGGCCAGCAGCGCCAGCGCCTGATTGGACGATGCGGTAATTTCCTCCACCGACATGGTCACTACATACTGACCGGAGGTGAAATACAGGCTATTGCCGAGCAGGTATGACTCGGCGCCGATCATGCCGAGAGCCACACCCAACGGACGCAGGCGGGAATAGAAGCCGTATGCGTCCTCGGCCGTCGGAAACTGAGCGATCTCGACCGAGACCGGCTCTTCCCGCACGCGGTACTTGGCAGCCACCAGACCGACGAAGTGGTACTCCGCGTAGAGGGCCGCGGCCCCTCCCAAATAATCGTCGGCGTCACCTGGAAGGATGATGCGAGTCTCGACGACCGGCAGTATGTCGCTCTCCACTCCGATCGGCGGCAAAAGCGTGTCGGCGCAAAACGCGGGCTCGTCTTCGGGGCGGGGCTTTTCATCGGTTTCCTTCTCCTGCTTTGCGCACCCCCCCGCCAGGACGATCGAGGCCGCGATGGCGCAAGCAACCAACGGTTTATTCACGCTGACTCTCATACGAAATAAAGGACGACAACGACGGTGGCAAGCCACAGAATAACGTTGATCAGGATCGGTCGATCACCAATCAGCACGCTTGTCGGTGAACCGCCCCCATCCTCTTTGTGAATCAGGTACAGGTAGCGAAAGATGCCGTAGATTACGAATGGAATGGTCAAGAACAGATTCTCGGTGCCAAGCTTGGTCGATACCTCGGAGGAAAACGTGTAAAGCATGTATACGACTACGACCGAGGCGGTGACGATGCCGGTCAATTGATCCAGCAAGTAGGGCGAATACTTGCTGAGGATGCGACGGTGGGCCACGGCCTTGTCCTCCAGAAAGACCAGTTCGTGACGGCGTTTGCCGAAGGCCAGAAAGAGCGCCAGAAACAGCGTGTTGATCAGCAGCCATTTGGAGGCCGGAACGTCGATGGCCAGGGCCCCGGCATAGGCGCGCAGCACAAAACCGACGGCGATACTCATGGCGTCGACGATCACCACGTTCTTTAGCCGGACGCTGTACGCCAGGTTGAGGACGACATAGAGAACCGCAACGATAAAGAACGCCCCGTTAATAAACCACGCCGCCCCCAGGCCCACCGCCAGAAGCAGCGCGGAGAAAATCCCGGCCGCGGTCGGTGGGACCTGCCCCGAGGCAATCGGTCGTCCTTTCTTGAGCGGGTGCCGTCGGTCCTTCTCACAGTCGACCAGGTCGTTGAAAACATAAACCGACGATGATAACAGACAGAATATGACCACGGCGAGCGCCGTGACCTCCGCCGCGCCGGTGTGAACGGCTTCGCCTGAGAAGATCAAAGCCGCTACAACCACGCCGTTCTTCAGCCATTGCGTCGGACGCGTCAATCTCAGCATTGCCTTCAGCATGTCGGAATTTAGGAAAAGGAGCAGCGCCGTTCAAGCTTAAAGTCGGTAGGGTGGCTCTCAACTCGCCCGACCCCTATTAAATGTTTCCCGCCATTCGGTTTTTGACTATAATGAGTGGATGCAACGACCTCGTCGCCAGAAAGATGACCGGGTGCACGTCTGCGTGCTCGTTAACGAGAGCGCCGCCGGCTATCGTCCGCACATGGTCAAGCGGTTGATCGCCCGAATCAAGAGCGTTGGGGGGAACTACACTGTTTTCACGCCACGCACGGCCAACGACCTGGCCGACGCGGCTCAGGCGGCGTGCGGTCGTCGTCGCGGCCGTCGTTTGTTCCCGCCCGAGTTTGAGCGACGAGGGCCGGTCACGTCGCTGGTGGCCTGCGGCGGCGACGGGACGTTTAATCTGGTGGCGAGGGCCGCTCTTGCGGTCAATCTGCCGGTCGGTCTGCTGCCGATGGGTCGGTTTAACAATATTGCCTGCTCCCTGTACCAGAACCTCGGCGCCGACGCCGCGATCGACCGGATCATCGAGCGCAGCTACCGCCTTATCGACGTCGCCACGGTGGCCGGTCAGCCCTTTTTTGGCGCCATCGGTCTCGGACTTACGCCGGGGCTGGCTCGTCTGCTGGCGAAGCAAAAACAGCCCCTGCTGGCTTTTGGATGGTCCCGTCTGGTCAGTCGGGCGGTCGAACTCACCGAAGCCAAGAAAACCGTCGTCAAAGTCGACGCCTTTCGCTTCGACGTCACGCCCACCATTCTCAATGTAAACCTCCTTTCACACGTCAACGGTCTGCCGTTGACCCCGGTGTCGCTGCCGAACGATCAGAAAGCCGAGGTAATCTTCGACATCGGCGCCACCGGCCGCGAACTGGCCTCTTATGTCCGGCAGGTTGCCGGAGGCAGGTTCGTTTACGGCAGCGAGGTGCGTCTCTTCCGAGGCTCGGTAATCAGCATCCAACCGACCGCCGGATGCGAACTCTATCTCGACGGCGAGCTTATCGACGTCCCGACCAACGTTCTCGAAATCAAGTTCTCCGACAAGCAACTGAAAGTCTACCGGTGAGGCGGTGGTGCCGCGGGATAGTCAAGCGCTTTGTTCTCACTACAGCGCTCCTAACGGTTGCGCCGCCGGTCTTCGGCGAGGACACCGTGGAGGTCGACTCGGTGGAGACGCCGGACAGCGTCACAACACCGGTTGTCGATTCGGTTGGCCCCGACTCAATTGCTGTCGACAGCATACCACCGGTGGACACGGTTATTTTCTCCCCGGGCGGGATGCTGGGCGCGTACAGTGCGGTGAGCGATACGACCGATCGCGAACAGCGGTTGTGTCAGAAACCGATGTGGGGATTGTTCAAGTCGATGGTTCTGCCGGGCTGGGGTCAGCTCGGCAACCGACGATACATCAAGGCCGCCGTTTACTTCGGGCTGGAGGCCTGGATGGTGGGGGGAGCCATGCACTACCATAAACGGGCGTCGGATTTCCGTCGCGCCTACGACGCCACCCCGCTCGATTACGTCGGTTTGCGCAATGATTACTACAGCCTCTGGCGCGACCGCCAGGATGAACGCAACAAATACACCTGGTTCGCCATGATCGTCGCCTTCGTCTCGATGTTCGATGCCTATGTCGACGCCCACCTGTCGGGATTCCCCCGCAAGGATGGTAATGAAGACTTCGCGTTGCAGTTCAAGCCCGCCGATAAAAGCGGCGTGGCGGCGGCGCTGGCGTACCGGTTCTAATCTCGCAGAATGAGTTCGCGCAGGTTCAGGCCGTAACGCTCCGGGTCGATCAACCTCACGATGCTGGGAGCCTCCTGTTCGGGCATCGACAGATCCACCCATTCCGGCTTGGCCAAAAGGCCCTGCCGGTTCCCGATCACTTTGACGTAGGGGCGGGCGCGGTCGGTTTCGTTGTTGGTCAACACCAGCGCCACTTCGTCGGTACTCAGCAGCACCAGCGAACCGGCCGGATAGATGCCGACGATGTCGGTGAAGAGCTTCAAGAGGAAGGCGTCGAACTTGTCGTTCATCTGGTAGTGCATCTTGCGCAACACTTCCTCGGGGGGGGTCGCTTTCTTGATGTAAACGCGTCCCGAAACGAGCGCGTCGAAACTGTCGACGATCGAAATGATCTTCGAAAACAGATTCAGCGGACGCCGACGCCCTTCCAGACGGGGATAGCCGGTGTTGTCCGGGTTGATGTGATGCTCGTAGGCGCCGCGCGCCGCTCGGGCGGCGTGAACGTCGAGCTTCAAACTGCGCAGGATGGTCTTGGCGCCGAGGATGGGGTGGCGCTGCATCTGGAGCCAGTCGTTTTCGTCGTAGCGATCCGGCTTGCGGATAAGGTCGGTGGGCAGTTTCACCTTGCCGATGTCGTGGAAGATCGCGGTGAAGCCGAGTTGCGCCAGGCGGGGTCGATCCAGGCCGAGACGAACGCCGGTCGTTAGAGCGTACACGCAGACGTTGACGGAGTGGGCATAGGTGTAGTCGTCGTAGTCGCGAATGGCGGCCAGTTCGATCAGCGACGATTCGTCCCGTACGATATGGTCGATCAACGTATGCACCACCCGTTTTGTTTTGGAGATGTTGATCTCCTTGTTCTGGGTCACCCCCACCACCGTTTCCTGGACTACGTTCATGGCCCGGAAGAAATTGGTGCGGGCGGCCGTGCGGAATTCGCGACGGATCTCCTCGGTCGTATTGCGATGCTCGGCGTTCACCTCCACCGCCGAGAGCAGGCGCACCTGGGATAACTGGGCGCTTTTGAGACGCGCCGACAGCCGATCGATATCGTCACTGGCCGGTTTGATCTTCGATATGAAAGAGAAGAAAGCGCTCAGTTCGCTTTCGGAAATACCCTCACTGAAAACCACGCCGCCCAGACCGACCTGTTTCCACTCTCTGACGACCGAAGCGGCGCCGGACAAGCCGGTGTCGTCGAAGCGGACCATACGCTCGTTGACGAAGTAACGTCCCGACACCGTCTTGACGGCCACTCCGCCCGATTCTTTGGAGAGCGCGGCTACCAGTTGTTGGAACGTCCGGCACTGCCGGATAAAGGTGCGGTTGTTTTCCTCTATGATGCGGGCCGTCTTGTAGGCCACGAAGAAACCGTTCAACAGTTGCTGCTCTGTTTGCCCGCCAAGGAGGCGCGTCTGTGGTTGTTCCGTGAGAGTTCTCATCATTGCCGCCCGTAGATGTTTTCGCGCCGCCGCTGCAAGGTATAGGCAGCCTGTCTCCGTATGCCGGGACGCCAACTGGAGGCGAGCTTCACCAGCGTCCGTTCGGCCCGCTCACTGCCGTTGTACGACAAGGCTTCAAAAGCAGCGGTGCGATAGAAAGCCAGCCGAGCGTCACCGAAAAGATTGTAGCGCACTATGCACTGCGCCAGGTAGGCCACCGCCTGCTCGCCGCCGAGCCGCGAGTACGCGTTCAACACCGTCTGCCGGTCATCACGGTCCAGATGGGAAAACCCCGTCTCATCGATCAACTCGCCGATCGTTGCAAAGGCGGCGTTGCCGCGCCAGCCGGTGATCGCCTCGACCGCCTGCCTCCGAATGGCCCGGTCGGCGTCGGTCGCCAGCGTTTTCAGCAAACCAAGTGCTTCGGTCGAGGGGCATTCCTTGAGGGCCAGGACCAACTTCATGCGCACCTGCGGTTCCTTGTGATCGACTACCCGCTCCAGATACCTCAGGGCGCGGGCGTCGCCGATCCGCGCCAGGATATCGACCGAGTTGCGCACCACCTGCCAGCGTTTGTCGAAGACGCCCCTGGCCACGATATCGATGTTGTCCTGACCGCGGGCGGTCAGATAGTCGGCCAGCGCCTCGCGATGAAGCTGGTGCTCGAATTCACCCAGGAGATCGGTAATGCTGCTGAGCGCCTCCCATCCGAAGTTGTCGAGATAGCGCTTGATCTCGGCGACGCCGATGTCGGGGTGGAGGTTCAGCGACTCGGCCAGAACGGCCAGACGATCGCGACTGCCGGCGGTGACCCCGGCCTCCTTCAAACGCTCCCCCCAGGCCGGCTTCTGCTCTCTCATCTTCTCGTAGAGCGTCCGCAAATGGCTCAGCAGCGCGCCTGCCTCGATCAATCGCCCACCCGCCACGAACTCGTTGACGATTTTCTCACAGATGGTCACGACCTCGCTGAACCCGGCCAGTTCCGTCTCCATGACCAGACACTCTTTGAGCAGTTCCAGAGTCGATTCGTACGGCTCGAAGGTCGCATCCTCTTCCAGCAATTGCTGGATGGTTTCCTCTTCCTCTTCGCTCATGCTGAACCGATTGTTGAGCCGGATGGCGGTGTCGGCGTGCAGCTTGGCCTCACCCGATGGTTCCCCCAGACCCAGAGCGCGCGCCAGTTCGATCGGCACTCCAGCGTCGTCGCCGGACTCAACGGTCGTGTCGTCACTCTCGGCGTCGGTGTCAAAGAAAGCAGCCCGCGACGAACCGCCGATCGCCTCCGACCCGCTTTGCAGCGTCACGGCCCCGGAAGTGTCTCCCGTGCGCGGCTCCCGTCCGCGCATCCCCCTCGGGCCGATCTTCCCGCTATCGTTGAGCGTGGCTTTTTCGAGTGTCGCTGCGCCCTCATCGGCCAGGTGAAAAAGAGAGGTGTACCGGTCGCCGTCATCGAGGCCGAACTGGCTGCCGCCGGCGGGAACGTCATCACCCTGCTCCAGATACGCGTTGACGTCGAAATCGCCGTCGTAGTCGGATAAGGCCACGTCCTCGAGGGTCTCGATCCGGAAGCCGTTGATCTCCGCCTCCCAGATCAGTCCGACCAGATCCTGGTTGCGACCCGGCGCGTTCAGATAGGTTCTGACGGCGTCGAGCAGCCGGTAGACGTCGCCGACATCCAGCCCGGCCCGAAACTCGAAAAGGGTGATGCCGGTCTCGAAAAAGAGCGCCGCCAGCGCATCTTCCTTGGAGCGGTCCTCGTAGACAGCTTCCCCCTCGTACTGAAGCTTCCCTTTGCCCACGCGGATGGCGATGAGGCCGTATTCATCGACCAGGCTGACCAGCTTTTCGGCGAACGACCGCCTCATAGACTGCGGCAGGGGGTTGTTCGCGGGGTACATCGAAACAACCTTGACTACCTTGAGAAAGTCCTTAAGGATGAAACCGATTTCTTTTTTTAGCGTCTCGTTCATGTCTTACAACTCGGTTGGGTGGCGCCCTCAAAATGTTTGGGGGCGACACTCTCTTGCCCGGTTTTCCGTCCCAAACGAGATTGAAACGGCCACCCGTCGAACAGGGCAAGGTGCTGCCTATCATATAGATGATCGGCTGTTTGGAGAGTTGTATTTACCTAATGACGGGGGTCTGGAAACGGTTACCGGCGGCTGTTTTCGTGTTTTTCATATCTCACGGGCGCAGCCGAGCATGTGGTGATAAAGCGCCGCCGGCCGCTCACAAATTCTACGTCTCGACCGTTTTTTTGGTTGCTATCTGAATAGCGGTCCATTTATTGGCCGTTTCACTGATTTGGCTGACACTTTCCGCAAGGAGCCTACCGATGACCAAGACCAAAGAAGACGTACTGAGGCAGATCGACGAGGGCGGCGTGCGTTATATCCGGCTCTGTTTCACCGACATTCTCGGCAAGATCAAGGGGATGACGATCACCCGCAGCGAGATCGAGCAGGTTCTGGAGGAAGGGCAGGGGTTTGACGGTTCTTCGGTGGAGGGGTTCGCCCGGATCGAGGAATCGGACCTGATGGCGGTGCCGGACCCGCTGACTTTTCGCATCATACCCTGGGAAATCTCCGGCGAGCGGGTGGCCATGATGTTCTGCGACATCCAGAATACCGACGGCACGCCCTACGAGGGCTGCCCGCGCTGGGCGCTCAAACGCAACCTGGCCAAGCTGCAGGACAAGGGCTGGACTTTCTATGTCGGCCCGGAGATCGAGTATTTCTATTTCGAGAACGAGGAGGAGACCAAAGGGCTGGACAAGTCCGGCTATTTCGATTTTGACGCCATCGATTTCGGCACCCAGGTGCGCAAGGCGACGGTGGCGGCGCTGGAGGCTATCGACATCCCGGTCGAGTGCGCCCATCACGAGGTGGCCCCCAGCCAGCACGAAATCGACCTGAAGTATCAGGAAGCGTTGGTGATGGCCGATTTCGCCCAGGTGTACCGCTTCATCGTCAAGGAAGTGGCGATGCAGAACGAGATCTACGCCACCTTCATGCCGAAACCGATCTACGGCGTCAACGGCAGCGGGATGCACTGTCACCAGTCGCTGTTCAACGGCGGCAAGAACCTCTTTTTCGACCGCCAGGCGGAGTATAACCTTTCGAAACTGGCGCGTCACTACGTGGCCGGGATTCTCAGACACGTCAAAGAGTTCACCCTCATCGCCAACCAGTGGGTCAATTCCTATAAGCGGCTGGTGCCGGGGTATGAAGCGCCGGTGTATATCAGTTGGGGTCGGCGCAATCGGTCCAGTATGGTGCGGGTGCCGATGTACCGCTCCGGCAAGGAACAGGCGACGCGGATCGAACTGCGCTCGCCCGATCCGGCGGCCAACCCCTATCTGACTTTCGCCTGTATGCTGGCGGCCGGTCTGAGAGGGATCGAGAACGAGTACGAACTGGCCGAACCGATCGAGGAGAACATCTTCCACATGTCGGAGAACAAGAAATTCGACCTGAAGATCGACACTTTGCCCAACACGCTGGAAAACGCCGTGCGCGAGTTCGAGAACTCGCGATTCATGCAAGAGACCCTGGGGGACCACATCTTCAACGCCTTGATCCTGAACAAGCGGATCGAGTGGGACCAGTATCGCATTCACGTGAGCAAGTTCGAGTTGGACAAGTATCTCTCGATGCTGTAATTCACTACCAATATGGCATCTTTGACCAAGGGCGGCCCCGGCCGCCCTTTTCTGATCGACGCCGATACAACAAAAAGCCCGCCGGGTGGCGGGCTTTCGATCGCAGGTAGTAGGTTCCGACGCCGGGCGGCCTTAGCTGTCGGTGTCTAATTCGATAATGCGACGCTTCATCTCGCGATGACTGGGTCCGCCCATGAAGCCGGAGTCATCGTCGTCGAAGCGGCAGTTTTTCAGCTTCTCGCGTTGTTCGTCGGTCAACAACGCTTTCATCTGTTGATGATGACGGTGCTGCATCTTCCTGAGGTCGGCCGTGAGCCGCGACGTCTCGTCGATGGCCGCGAAGACCTTGCCCTCGTCGGCGTCATCGCGCATCAACGCCTGGAGCGAGATCCGGGCTTTCTTGACGGCCGCGTCCTTGTCGACCTTCTCCAGTTGGAACTGGGTGGTCATCGTCTGCAGCTTGCCGATCTGGTCGTCGGTCAATTCCAGCTCATCGGCCATGGCCATAATGCCGTGCGGTCCCATGCCGCGGCCTCTCATGCCGGGTCCCATACCGCAGCCCATGCCAGGACCGTCACCGCCGGGTCCTTTGCCCTGGACGATCACGACCTCCTTGTCGCTGTCCTTGTCGAGCCACCTCCCCTGGCCGAAGGCATAGCCGGCCGGGATCAACAGCGCGATCAGCAGTATGATGGTTAGCTTCTTCATAACGTCTCCTTTCGTTCCGGTTCCATAGGTTCCTGTTTCGTTTGAGTACTCATGGGGACGGCGGTCCGTCCGGTTGTTCATTCTTTCTGAATTCTCGGAAAGCTCTCACCTGATCGAGCAGTTCGCGCTCGAATCGTTCGTGGAATATGACCAGTCGTCCGAGCTGTTGCGGCGTCAAGAGGGTGCCAGTCGACTGAATGAACTCCCGGTGCACCTGCCGCCTCTGGTCGTCGGCCTGGAGTATCTTGTCGACCAGGTCGTTGACGGCGGCGTCGGAGATACTGTCGGCGCCCAGTCCCTGGGCCAGTTCATCGACCAGTTTTGCTCTCGTCTCGTCGATCTGCTGCAAATCCTGTCGCATATTTCGGTAGGTGGTCAGAAACCCCACTTCCTGGTTTTCATCCAGGTCCAACAGTTCCAGCATCTTCAACATCCGCAGTTGCTCCAGATGCTTGCGTTGCTGTTGCATCCGCCGCTGGCCGCCCATGCGGCCCTGACCTTGAAAGCGAGGATCCTGCGGCCCGCCCAATTGGGCGAACATCCAGGGCGGGTCATCCCACAAAGGAGATGGCCCAAAGATAGCGTCTCCGGGGCTGGTCCGGTCGTTTGCCTGAACCATGCTTCCGCCGGCCACAACGGCGGCCGCGAGTAACATAATCAGTATGCGCATCAGAGTATCACTCCTATGTCGAAATTGCTCTCCAGGTAACGCAACTCCTCTTCGGTGATGTCGTCCAGCAAACTCTCGCCGGCATTGAGGCGCCGCTCGGAGGTGAAATTGTCCAACAGCAGTTGCACCGTGAGTTCGTCCGGTTCCTCGAACGCCTCGTCCCCATACGCGTCCGCCGTCGTCTCGACCGGCGCGGACACAGCGACCGGCTCAACCTCCCACCGTCCCAGCCAATACCCGGCGATACCCACGCCCACCACCAGCAGGACAGCCGCCGCCGCGGGAACCGCCCGCGCCCAGGACAACCATGACCAAAGGTCGACCGGCTGCGCTTGGTGAGCAACCGCAACCGATTCGATCAGATCGATTCGCCGGTCGACCCGCCGGGCCATTTGCTCAACGGTATCGGGACCCAATCTGAAAGCGTCATCACCGCGGAAGTCGTCGGCCAGGCCGCCCAGTTCGGCCCAATGGGCGCGGCACTCGGCGCACCGGGCCAGATGCTCGGCCACCGCCGGGTCGAGTTGCTTCCGACCGAAGCTTAGCTCCAACTGTTGACGACACTCGGCGCAGCTCATGACGCCCAGCCTTTCTCGCCGGCCAGTTGGCGGAGCTTGAGCACCGCCTGGCGATAATTGGTCTTGACCGTGCCTTCGGCTTTGCCCAACTGCCGAGCGATCTCAGCGAACGACATCCCCTGGTAAAAGCGCAGTTCGAAGGCCGCCCGCTGCATTTCTGGAAGACTGTTCATAAACTCCAGGATATCCTCGCGCAGTTGCTTGACGTGCAGGGCGCGCACCGGGTCATGGGTGGTCGAGGTCGACTCAAAGACCCCCGCGTCGCTGTCGCCGAGTGACCGATTCCGCCGGGTGGAGGCCAGGTTAAGGTAGTTCAAACACTTGTTCACGGCGATCTGATAGAGCCAACTGGTGAACCTGGCTTCGCCTCTAAAGCGGGGCAGCTTCTCCCAGGCGGCCACGAAACTGTCTTGGGCCAGGTCCACGGCGGCGTCGGCGTCGCCAGTCATCCGATATGTCAGGGCTGTCACTTTGCTCATCATCAACTGCACAATCCTGGAGAAGGCGTTCCGGTCGCCCAGGCGGGCCTTCCTCGCGAGTATCTCAATTTCCTCATAGGCTGTGGTCGCCATACTTATCCAAATCCAAGCTTAAGACAGATCAGGTATGAATAAGATTAATGCAAACCGTTCGCGGCGGCAAAGCAAAAGCCGGACGGATGTCCGGCCCGGAGGAGAGCCGAGCTTAGTCTTTGCGGCTTTTTTCGAGGACTTTGGCGAAGGCGGCGAAATTCTCCAGCACCTTGCCGGCGCCTCGGACGACGCAAGTCAGGGGGTCCTCGGCCACGTTCACCGGGAGGTTGGTCTCCTGGCGCAGTCGCTTGTCCAGTCCCCGCAACAGCGCTCCGCCGCCGGTCAGGATGATGCCCCGTTCCAGAATATCCGAGGCCAGTTCCGGGGGAGTCCGCTCAAGCGCTTGTCGGACCGCCTCAACGATTATATCGATAGTCTCCGACAGTGCCTCGCGCACCTGCACCGATGAGAGGGTCAGATTCTTGGGCACCCCGGCCACCAGGTCGCGTCCTCTGATATCCTGCGACAGCTCTTTGTCCAGGGGGAAGGCGGAACCGATCTTTATCTTGATATCCTCGGCCGTCAGTTCGCCTATCAAAAGATTGTAGTTCTTCTTGAGGTAGAGAATGATGGCTTCGTTCATTTCGTCGCCGGCGACGCGGATGGAGATGTCGTTGACGATGCCGTTAAGGGCGATCACGGCGATCTCACAGGTGCCGCCGCCGATGTCGATAATCATACAACCCGACGGTTGGTCGACCGGCAGGCCGATACCGATCGCCGCCGCCATCGGCTCCGCCAAAAGGAACACTTCGCGGGCGCCGGCGTTCTCGGCCGAATCACGCACGGCCCGTTTCTCCACCTCGGTGATGCCGGAGGGGACCGAGACCACCACCCGCGGCTTCATCAGGTAGCGATGTTTCACCACGCGGCGGATGAAGTCGGAAATCAGCTTCTCGGAAATCTCGAAGTCGGCGATGACGCCGTCTTTCAGCGGTCGGATGGCGGCGATACCGCCGGGCGTGCGCCCTATCATCTCCTTGGCCGCCGAGCCGATCGCCAGAACCTTACCGGTCGACTTCTCGATGGCCACCACTGACGGCTCGTTGAGCACGATCCCCTGATTGCGAACATAGACCAAAGTGTTGGCGGTGCCGAGATCGATACCGATATCGTTGGAGAGTAAGTCGAAGAAACCCAAATTACACGCCTTTTATCGTGGTCATTGCGCTCGTTTTCCCTTCCTGTTGCGACGCCGACCGCGGTCGCACGCCGATAGGGTAACTATCGAACCAATCAGAGAGACAGTTTACCCTCAAAACGCCCAAGGTCAATAAAAAAGTGAGTGAACCTCTGCGCTTGGGGCGGCCGACTGTTGAGGTCAGCCCAAGATCGCCCGCAGAGTCATGAGACTATGTGGGCGGAACAAGAATAGTAGCGACTCTTGTGGAATGTGGTGGCCGAGTCTTCAAACTCGGCTACGGGGCCCGCCAAACCTGAAGATTCAATGGACACTAACATCATGGCGCTCCATTATGCGCCGGGGCAGGTGAGGGTGTCTGCCGCCCACGCCGCTTGGTGAAATGCAGGAACACGAATTGTCTCCGTTGCCCCGATCAGATGAAGCGATTACCTTGAACCAACCGCGAAAAGACTTGTTCGTACCATTGATTAGAGTTTCGAAAACTTGATGAGACCTCTGAGAATGTTGCTGATTGTGGCAATCATAGCGGTCGGCGGCTTTGTCGCCTTCGGCATCTACCTGTATCTGGTTCAGGACCGTTTCGTGTTCTATCCGACGCGGGAGATAGAGGCCACGCCGGCTGATATCGGACTTGACTATCGCGATGTCATGATCGAGGTGGCCGACGGCGAGAGGATTCACGCCTGGTACGTCCCGGCCCCGGCCGGCAGTGGCGCCGAGAGCGACGCCTCCGCTGAGCACCGTCGGCCAACCGTCATTTTCTGCCACGGCAATGGCGGTAATATCTCCCATCGCCTGGCCACGATTGAGTTTATCACCAAGCTGGACGCTAATATTATGCTGTTCGACTATCGCGGTTATGGCCGGTCGGGCGGCTCGCCTTCCGAGGCCAACATTTACGCCGACGCCGACGCCTGTTATCGCTGGTTGCTTGACAAAACAAACGCCCGGCCCGACCGGATCGTCTGGTTCGGGCGGTCGCTGGGGGGTGCGGTGGCGGTTGAACTGGCCACGCGGGCCGAATGCGCCGGGCTGATTGTGGAATCGTCGTTTACCTCGGCTCGGGAGATGGGGCGACGGATGTTTCCGTTTTTCCCGGTCGGTCTTTTGCTGCGCTATGAATTCGATTCCGTCGCCAAGATCGGGCGCGTCAATTGTCCTGTGCTGGTGACGCATTCACGCGAGGACGACATCGTGCCGTACAGCATGGGTCGCCGCTTGTACGAGCGGGCCGCCGAGCCGAAGAAGTTTTTGGACTTTACCGGCGACCACAACGCGCGGGGGTACATGGCGCAAGAGGACTACTTGAAAGCAGTGCGATCGATCATCTATCCTCACGGCGAGGAGTTTTAGCCTTTGCCGCTCGCGCCGGCGTATGATCTATCTGACCGAGCGCGTCCGATAGCGACCTTCTACAAATCCGTTGACATCCCCGGCGGCGCTGGGTATTTTCTCGTTCCAGGATGGTCCATTGATGGATGAATTGCAGCGAATGTTGGATACGGCCGGTTTAAAGGAGTGTATCCGGCCGGTCAAGGCCGACTTGGAGGAGTTCGACGACCGCTTGAGCGATTACATGCGGGGCGACTCACCGCTTATTTCTTCGATAGCCCGCCACCTTCTGAAGACTCGGGGCAAGCAGATACGACCGGCTTTCGTGTTCTTGTCCTCGCGGGCGGCCAACGCCTTCAACGAGCACTCGGTGAGCGCCTCTTTGGCCATCGAACTGATTCACACCGCCACCTTGCTGCATGATGACGTGGTCGATGAGTCCGATCTGAGGCGCGGTCAGGAGACGGTCAACGCCCAATGGACCAATCTGATCTCCGTTCTGATGGGTGACTACCTGTTTGCCAAGGCTTTTCGGATCCTGGTCGGGACCGACTCCATGGAGTTGATGTCGGCGGTGTCGAACGCCACCGAGCGGGTGTCGGTGGGTGAACTTCGACAGATCGAGGAGACCGGCAACTACAGCCTCAGTGAAGACGAGTACCTGGCCATCATCGCCGACAAAACCGCCTCACTGTTCTCGGTCAGTTGTGAGACCGGGTCGATTCTGGAGTCCCGGGGGGCGCGGGAGCGGCAGCGCTTCGCTGTCTTCGGCGAGAAAGTCGGCACCGCCTTTCAGATCACCGACGACCTGCTAGATTTCGTCGGTGATCCGGAGGTTACCGGCAAGCAGCCCGGCAATGACGTCATGACCGGCAAAGTCACGCTGCCGCTGATTTACTCGCTGAGAAAAGCAAGCCAGGCGAGTCGCAACGAGATGATGAAGTACCTCCGGGACGACGGCCATGAGGCGTATTTTGAGAAAATTCACGCCTTCGTTGCCGAGACCGGCGGTATCGACTACGCATACAAAAAGGCCGGCCGCTTGAGTAGTCAGGGGCTTGAGGCAATCTCCCGCATGGAAGATTCGGTCTATTATGAAAGCCTGTCCAATCTCGTCGACTACGCCACCCGACGGGCCTCGTGACCGGCCGCCGCCGGCGCGAACGACCGCGTCCAACCGTCAAACTTGAACAGCTCCCGCGAGTATAAGATAGACCATGGCCGGTATCAAAGAAATCTCGCTCAGTTTCCTGACCTCATACCCTTACCTGGTCTGGCCCGCTTTGTTGGTCCTGTTGGTGGCCGCCTATTTCCTTTACCGCCGGACCAATCCGCCGTTACCGGTCTACTTGCGGGTCATCCTGGCCGCGCTCCGGGTGGTTGCCGTGGCGGCCCTGGCGCTGGCGCTGCTGGAACCGGTGCTGACAGTCACCCGTGAGTATGAGCGCCGCCGCCGCGTGACCCTGCTGGTCGATCATTCGGCCAGCATGAACAAGCCGGAGTCCGGCCTCACCCGTCGCGAGCGAACCGACTCGCTGCTTACTTCGCCCGCTTTCGCGCAACTGGCCTCACAGGTCGATCCCGAGTACCGCTATTTCGCCGGCAATCTGACTGAGCAGCCCCGGCAAGTCGAGGCCGACCGGACGGCGCTGGGCGACGCCCTGTACGAATTGGACAACCAACAACTGGCGGCTCCGGCCGACCTCTGGATGCTGTTTAGCGACGGCAACACCAACTCCGGTCGGGAACCGTCGGAAATCGCAGCCGCCTTGAACACGCCCGTTGTGGCTATCGACATGGCGGTGGGAGGCGGCGGGTTCGACGTCGGGCTGGCCGATATCAGTTTTGATCCGATCACCTTCGCGGGAGAGCCGAGCGATATTGTCATCAAACTCCACTGGCAGGCGGGGGGGGACCGGACGGTGACGGTGGAGTTGCTGGACGGCAACCGCGTGGTCGATCAACATCGTCTGCAACTCACGACCGACGACGGTTTCGGTGAGGCGACGCTCCGCCATATCCCCGAAGAGCCGGGACAGAAACTGCTGCGGGCCCGTGTCGTGCCGGTCGAGGGTGAGGAAACCACCGACAACAACCAGCGGTTCTTTGCCGTCAAAGTGCTCAAAAGCAAGCTCACCGTGCTTCTGGTCTCGGCCTCCCCCGATTACGAGGTCGGCTTCCTGAAGCGCACTCTGGAACAAGCGGACAAGTACGAGGTGGAGTTCACGGCTACCGGCGGTCGGATGGGGAATCTGTTGGGGAACTTTCCCAGTCAGCAAACCGTCCTCAACCGCTACGATCTGGTGATCCTGCACGATCCCGATCCGCGCAGGCTCGCGGCGCGACAGGAGATTATCCAGTCTTACCTGTCCAATCGGGGCGGTGCGCTGTGGTTGCTGATGGGTGAGAATTACGCCGCGGCCGGTCCCGCCGAGTGGTTGAACCGATTGCTGCCGTTCTCCCAATCACACCGGGGCGACTTGCAGTATGCGGACTTCCATGCCGAGCCGGCCGAGGGGAACCTCTTTCACCCGGCCGTGCGTTTGGCCGATGAGCCGTCGGCCATCCGCGCCGCCTGGATGGAACTGCCGCCGTTTCAGAAGCTGGTCCCTTGCGACCAGGTGAGTTCCGATGCCGTCATCCTGGCCTGGGCGGCCCGACCGATGGCTCAGTTAGCGCGACCGCCGGTGTTAGGCTACCGTCGCGTCGGTCCCGGTAAGGTTCTGGCCTCGGCCGCTCAACCGTTCTGGACCTGGGCTTTCGTCAACCTTGGCTTCGGCGCTGAGGCCGAGTTGTACAGGCGCTTTCTGGAGGGTACGGTCACCTGGCTGACGGTACAGGAGGATTTCGATCCGGTGCGCATCCTGCCGGAGAAGGAGGTTTTCACCCGTGGCGAAACGGTCCGCTTTGACGGGTACGCTTTTGATCTGGGATATCGCCCGATTCCCGGCGTCACGGGTGCGGTCGAGCTTCGCTCGCAAAGCAGTGAGGACCGCTTCGCCCTTGACTTGCTCAGTATCGGCGAGGGGAAGTACGCCGCCGAGTTTAACAATCTGCCGCCCGGGCGCTATGATTACAAAGCGTACTTCAAGGGAGAGCAAGGCGTGATCAAAAGAACCTCGGGGCAGATTCTACTTGAGGCCTTTTCGCTGGAGGAACTCGACCAAAGCGGCAACGCCGCCGGACTGGCGGCGTTGGCGGCGCGTTCGGGCGGCAGGGCCTTCAAGGCTGAATCGTTCGACCAGGCGCTGGAATACCTCGAGGTGTCGCCGCTTCAGGTTGTCTCGCAGAAAGACTATCTCTTGTGGGGCAAGGTCTGGCTGTTGGCTCTGTTTCTGGCGGCGGTTTCGCTGGAGTGGTTGTTGAGGAAAATCAATCAGCTCGTCTAACCGTTATCGCTTCGGCCTGCAGGCTGCGATCAGCTCGCTGAGATCGGCCTTTTTGGCCGGCGCCATCTTCTCTTCACAAAGAACGTCCAGCACTTTCTTCATCCGCTCGACGCACTGCATGATCTGGTCTACTAACTCCCGGTGTTCCTCGCTCAGTTGGTCCGCCTCTTCCTGCAGGAATTCGGCTTAGCCGATAATGCCGGCCAGGGGGTTGTTCAGATTGTGGTTCAGAGTGAGACAGCGACCCAGGTAGGGCTTTATCCGCTCGAAAAGGGCCAATTCGTTCCGGAGTTCGGCGGTCAAAGCAGTGGATTCGGATAGGGGGTCGGCCATAGGTGTTCCCGTTCCCTCCACGGGGGAGTCACGCTTAAGTATATTATCGGGATTTCGGGTGTATCCTACGGTCCGCGTTTGCCGGGTGATCCGGTGGTGGTTAAACCTTTTCAGATCGGTCGCAGCTCCGTATATTGGTGGATGAATTGCAACTGGAGACGACACAGATGAAATTGGCTGTTATCGGCGCCGGTCTGATGGGCCGCGCCGCTGTTTATGATCTGGCCCAGAATGAATGGGTCGAATTGGTCGGAGTGTACGATTCAGACGAGAAAATCGCCCGGGACGTGGCCGCCAAGTATGCCCACGGCAAGAGCACGGCGGCCTTTCTGGAGGCCGGCGACGAAGCCGCCGCGGCCGCCGTCTTGGAACATTTCGACGCCGCCGTTTCGTGCGCACCCTACCAATACAATCTCTCACTGACGCGGGCGGCCATCCGGGCCGGTTGTCACCTGGTCGATCTCGGCGGCAACAATGACGTCGTGCGGGCGCAACTTGAGCTTAACGACGAGGCTGAGCAGGCGGGGGTGGTCATCGTTCCCGACTGCGGTCTGGCCCCCGGCATGGTCGCGGTGCTGGCGGCCGACGGCGTGGCCAGGCTGGATCACGTTTCGTCGCTCTCTATTCGCGTCGGCGGCTTGCCCCAATCGCCGCGACCGCCGCTGAATTACCAGATGGTGTTCTCCGCCGAGGGGTTGATCAACGAATATTGGGAGCCGTGTCTGATCCTGGAAAACGGTCAGAAAAAGACCGTCAACCCGATGACTGGTCTGGAGCTTTTGGAGTTCGACGGGATCGGCAAATTCGAGGCCTTTTATACCTCCGGCGGCGCCTCGACTCTGCCCGAAACCTATTTGGGCAAAATCGACTCGCTGGACTACAAGACCATCCGTTACCCCGGGCACTGCCATCTGTTCCGCGCCATGTTGGAGCTTGGTCTGGCGTCGCGGCAGAGGATACCGGTCGACGGTGTTTCGGTCGAGCCGCGGTCGGTATTCAAGGAACTGCTCAGCCGCAGTCTGAACTACGGCGGTCTCGACATGGTGCTGGTGCGGGTGACGGTTGAGGGTACAATTGACGGCAACGACAAGACGATCATCTATGAAATAGTCGACCGTCAGGAGAGCAAGACATCGTTGACGGCGATGATGCGCACGACGGCCTTCCCGGCCGCTATCGTGGCCCTGATGGCGGCGGCGGGCGACATCACCGTACGCGGTGTCAAGCCTCAGGAGATAGCGGTCGATCCGGCCAAATTCATCCCCGAGTTGAAGGTCCGTAAAATAAACTTGCAGATAAGGGAGACCTAGGGGGACGAATCATGAGTACCCAGGGGCCAGGCGTGAGGAGCCGTGTCGCGAGTAGGGTTGCAGTCTGCTTGGTGTCGCTTGTGGTGGCTTCAAGCGTACCAAATGCAGCAGAACCTACATTTGTTGGTTGCTACGCCAAGAGGGGAAAGATAGTCCTGGCAGATTCACTATACCACTACGTTCTCACAGGTTCGGCTATTGAACTTAGTGATTGCGAGGTAGTGGGCAGGCTTGACTTTCCGGATGTCGTCCGTCGAAAAGTGTCATTCTTGAATTGCACTTTCACTGATACGGTTGACCTATCCGGAGTACATTTTAGTGATACATTGCAGCTAAGAGAATGTCAGCTAAAAACTCATGCGAGCTTTAATAAAGCCACGTTCGGGGACCTTGTGAATCTGGAAGGGTCGGAATTCGCAAGCACAGCGAGTTTCCTATTTGCCCGTTTTGAAGGTAGCGCGTATTTCCATAGTTGCACGTTTTCTGACAGTTGCAACTTCGTGCTTAGTAAATTCGATGATTGGGCCTATTTCAAGCACGTACGATTTCGAGGGCAATCCGACTTCTCAAATGTAACTTTTCGAGGTTGGACATCCTTCACACATGCAAGATTCACGGCTCGCGCGTTGTTCAATTCTGCGGCATTTCTGGGCAATACTAGTTTTGGGGAGGTGCACTTTACTGGGGGAGCGGATTTTGCTTGGTCCAAGATGAAAGGAGCTGTCGATTTCTGGCATTGTTCCTTCAAGGGATCACACTGGCTTCCTCCCGTCAACTTGGACAACGTGTTGAAGCGAGACTTGGAATGAACCCCTTTCCTTGGACCGTTTAGGTTAGGACAGTTTGGCGGTTCATGGTTTCGTTCTTCAGCAGAGCCTCGAATTCGTCCGGCGGTCGATAGCCCAGCGAGGAATGCAAACGTTTCCG
>Ga0214473_10000513_pt1 | contig 54577 bp, 32 predicted proteins | sample RVTome_7_FD_203509 | JGI IMG/M metagenome (GOLD analysis project Ga0214473, IMG submission 203509) | Soil microbial communities from uranium-contaminated site in the Upper Colorado River Basin, Wyoming, United States - RVT98D197 | ecosystem: Environmental > Terrestrial > Soil > Contaminated >... | reverse complement strand
TCAAGGTATCCAATGCACAGATGAGGACAATCCGACTTCAGCGACACGAGGTCTGCCCAGACTGGAACTACACCATAGATCCCAACACCTCATGAAAACCGAATTCATTTCTTTACGAGTCCTAAGTCAGAGTAGCTTCCATGTGCAAGAAGTTCTTCCTTATTGAGGATGTACCAATCGTTCCAAGCGTATCGATGAAAAAAGTGAGATAGCTTTTCCCTAAAATGTTCGTATGCCGTATCGTTCAATTTTCCTTTTCTATTTTCAATAAGTTTTTCCAAGTCCTCTCTATACAGTCTTATTGTACTCGAAAAATTGACGGTCATCCTATCACAAAAGCCAATATTATTATCTGGAGGAAGATAGAAAATCTCAGGCATATCTCGATTATGTTTAACTAAATCCTTTGCAACATTACGTAGGTTTTTCTCTTTCACGTTCTCGAATCCTTTGACCTTCGTTATTTCGACAACTTCACATAGAGTGACATAGTCTCTCCTCTGTGCGTCACAGCTTTGAGTGGCTACGATTGCTGGAACTAACGTTATCCCCAAAACTGCCGCAAAGTCTTTCTTCTCACGTACTAACTCTTCCCAAGAAATACTTGAAACCTTATGGTCTTCTTCCAGAACAGACAAGGGATTAGATAATTCAAATTCGACACGAGGTATATCTATGAAAATGTCTCCTTGCCTAATTGGAGCTGAGGAGGCTGGAAATTCATAAAACATGTATCGACTCCCTGCCTATCTATCGCCTTCGGCTAATGGTAAATTCCGTTTCTTCGCTTTCATAATAGCCCTTAGAACTCTAATTCTCGCTTGTCCCAGAGTTATTGGATATTTCCGTGAAGGATTTGTGTCAATAGAAGGCACACTCGATGGTACTGGACGCTTGGAACAATATACATGGACAGAGGTGGTAGTGATTGAATGTTCTTCCTTCTGTTCAGGCACAGTCTGTTTCTTCTTTGGCACGTCATCGGGTGTAGGTTTTATACTCTCCTCAGTATTTGTCTCAATGGTCTCTTCAATCCCATTTATGTTGTCATCTTCAATTGAAACCACACTACTATTCTTATCTCTCATCATTTGTTGAACTCCTGTTCCAAATATCCTTGAATTACACCGTCAAACCAAATGTGAATTACGTCATGGGCCTGTTGAAGCCATTCTCCAAAGCCTTCTGGCATATCAGGTACATCTGCTTCTGTAGATTCAAATATGTGATTCCATATTATTGCTCGTTGTTTAAGCTTATGTCCGGTATCAACCAAGAACGATACAATACCTGGCGGTTCGTTACACCTCAATGAAGTTCTCAGTGAATAACTTACGGGAAGTTCTTCTATTTTACCACCTGCCAGAAAGAAACTTGGTATTTCTGATTGTACGTGCATCTCGTTGGAAATAAACTCTTGTACTTTTTGCTTAGAATAGTCAAATTCGTGAGCATTGATATACCGAAGCTGTAGGCTGGTTATGTTCAACTCGTCCCTCTTCGGATAGGAATCAAACAGAAAGCTCATTGCCGCCGTAGCTCTGGGTTTGAAAGAATCAAATGTATCATATTTCTTTGTTTCGTTTACCACCATTATGCCGGGTCCAATTTGGACCAATGGCCAGTCCTTTTCACCCGTCCTAAAACGATGTTTGACTACACTACCCGTTACCTCATCAGGCATTTTAGATGCTGGCAATTCTTCATGGAACGGATACTCTGACTGGATCTTGTCATGAAATACGCCTAATAGGAATTGATAGTGAGGGTCACGTCTTCCAATGGGTGTCGATTCTTTTAGCTCCCACTTAACTTCAACAATTGCCTCTACAAGCGGCGGATTCTTGAATCCTTGTTTACTCATTTTCTCTCCTAATCGCCGAAGTACGTACTCATTCCAACAGGCTATAATACTCTTTTGCTCCTTGCAGGTCAAGGAAAATAAGACATTGTGTCGGCCATCGCAATCAATTCTTCATAGTCCAGCATGGCCCCTGCTGAGATTGGCAATTTGTGGTGTGGTTACGTGTGTTCGATGAGGGCCGGGATGTGCGTTAAGACCCGCGGCCCTCTCAAAAGAAGTCAAGCTACAGTCACGCCAGGCGCCTTACGGTGCTGACCAAATCGTCTTGTGGTTCTCGTCCATCAGTTGCAGCATGGGCTTGTTCTTGTCCACGCCCAGACCGACGCGGGGCTCGCCGTTCTCATCCATCAGCGCCAAGCCCGGCCGCTCCTTGTCCAGCGCCAGCGCAGCACGACCCTTGCCATTCTCGTCCATCAGCACCAGGCGCGGCCCGTCCTTGACCACCTCCAGCGTGGCACGATTCTTGCGGTTCTCGTCATACATGAACAGGTTGGCAGAGTCATTCGTCGCGTTCAGAATGACTTGCGCGCGGCCTCCCTCATACATCACGATCTCCCGCTGGGCTTGGGACGCTATCAGGTCAACACCGGTTTTGGCGTTCTCGTCGCGCAGCATCAGCGACGGCCGGCCGTCGCTTACGCTCAGCGAGGCGCCCCTGCCGTTCTTGTCAGTCAGCATGAGACTCTGTCCTTCCCCAGTCACCGCCAGCACGATACCAGGGGCGCGATTCTCGCCGAGCAGCATCAGCACCGGCCCTGGCGTGCCCATCGACAGCTCGCCACGCATCTTGCCGTTGTCGTCCTCAAGGACGAATCGGTTGGCTCGAACGACTCTTGTGACGGACTGTGCCCACGCCGTTTCTGGGCCAAAGGTCTTCAAGGTGAGCCAGACCCCCAAAGACAGGACTATGCAGGCTATGAGACAGCGGTTAAACCATCTTACACGGGCCAACTGGCCTTCCACCTTTTCCAGTCTTTCGTCAGTTGTCATAATCACCTCGCATTTGCTTTGGATGTTAGACAAGCCCGCCGAACCGCGTGGCGGGCAAGCCAAACGGCGCTCTGTCGGAAAATCCGCGTTTTTGAATGGGCCCGCAAGGATTCGAACCTTGGACCAAGGGATTATGAGTCCCCTGCTCTACCGCTGAGCTACGAGCCCCGGAGAGTATTGACTATAATAGTCAATCAAAAATAGTCAATTCCAAAGTCCACCAAAAAAACGAGAGACGAGGGACGAAGGACGAGAATCTGGCTTGGCCATGCCAAGGGCAGAGCATCCAGAACCGTGAACCATTGGCGGATCGAAACGTATATGCACATTAGGAAAGCCAGAAATGGTTTTCCGCGGTAGGAGGTAAGGTAGTGTACCTCATGTGCACTACAACGCAAGCCCTTGCTCTGTTCCTCCCTCTCCTCCGGGCAAGGGCTTTTTAGTAGAGACATTCTGCGGAATCAATCCCGAACAAAGCAATTTCACGCGGGGCGCAGCCGTTGGCCGGATGAAGCTTTCCTCTGTTCGTGTTTTCGCCTTGCTCCAGACAGTGAAAGCTGTAGAATGTTCCCATTCAGCCGGGATCGGGAACAGTCGCAGGCCGGTACGGCTCCGGAAGGAAACCAAGACAGTGAAGTGGATGAACAATCGACCCCGAATCAGCAGGCGACGCCGAGAAAACACCGCTCGAACGCTGCTTGCAGCCGCCATTGTTGTTGTTCTTGCGGCGTGCGGCGCACAGGCTCAGACTCTGGGGATATTTGGCCGCAGCTCAGATGTGGGCACGGTAACACATGCCGGATCGGCACAGTTCCTTCAAGACGCAAACGAATATCGCATCACTGGCGGTGGGGCGAATATCTGGGGCGAGAAGGACGCCTTCCACTACTTGTGGAGCAATGTCTCGGGCGATTTGAGCCTGACGGCAAAAATCCAATGGATCGGCGACGGGAAAAACCCCCATCGAAAAGCCGGCTGGATGGTTCGCCAGAGCTTAGCCGCCGACGCTCCGTATGCCGACGCCGTGGTTCATGGCGACGGGTTGACTTCTCTGCAATTTCGAAGAGTAGCGGGGGGACCCACTGAGGAAGTACAGTCTCCCATTTCTGCGCCTGCGTTCATTCGCCTGGAGCGGCACGCCGATGTGTTTTGCCTGTATGTCTCCAAGGATGGAAAGGCGTATCAGCCCGTCGGGTCGGTCTGCATCCCTTTGCAAGAGCCGGTCTATGCGGGGCTGGCGGTTTGCTCTCACAATGATACGACGCAGGAAACCGCCATATTCTCTCACGTCGAAATGAGACGCCTGGGCACATTTGCCGCCCAGGACCGGGTAATCGAAAGCACTCTTGAAACCATTTCCGTGCAGATGGGTCAAAGGCAAATTGTCTATCGCTCCAAAATGCATTTTGAGGCTCCGAATTGGTCCGGTGACGGCAAATACCTGCTCTTCAACAGCGGGGGCCGGCTTTACACCATCGGCCTTTCGGGCGGGGAACCGAAACAACTGGATACCGGCTTCGCCGATCACTGCAACAATGATCACGGCTTCAGCCCGGACGGCAAGATGTTGGCGATCAGCCATCACCGTGAAGGAAAATCACTGATCTATGTCCTGCCGAGCGAGGGAGGGACGCCGCGGCAGGTCACCGAGTTGGGACCTTCTTACTGGCACGGATGGTCACCTGACGGCAAGACTCTTGCCTATTGCGCCGAAAGGAACGGAAATTATGACATCTACGCCATCGCCGCAGAAGGCGGGCCGGAAGTCCGGCTGACGGACGCCGCCGGCCTCGATGATGGTCCCGATTATTCGCCGGACGGACGGTATATTTACTTCAACTCCGAACGCAGCGGGGCGATGAAGATATGGCGGATAAACAGCGACGGCGCCGACCCGGTCCAGGTCACAAACGACGACGGCTACGCGGACTGGTTCCCGCATCCGTCGCCCGACGGGAAATGGATCGTATTTCTATCGTATGACAAAAGCGTCACAGGTCATCCCGCCAACAAGGACGTGGCTTTGCGTATCATGCCGGCAGCCTCGGCAGAAAAACCGCGAGTCATAGCCATGCTGTTCGGCGGACAGGGCACCATAAATGTCCCCTCGTGGTCGCCTGACAGCAGCTCCATCGCTTTTGTAAGCTATCGCCTGGTCGGCAAAGACGCTCGAAACTAACATTAGCACGAAAGGAAAAGCCATGATGAAGTATTTCCCAGCCGTGAGTATGGTCCTCTTTGGCGTCGGCCTTTCTCTGATTCTTGCTCCGGATGCCGTCCTCGCCGATGCCGAGGGCTTTCGCATCTCAAGGGGGGTCAACATCAGTCATTGGCTTTCACAAAGCTCGACCCGCGGTCAACGGCGCCAGACCTATTTCACGGAGAAGGACGTCGAATACATCGCAAAACTGGGCTACGACCACATCCGACTTCCCGTGGACGAGGAGCAGTTGTGGGACGAGGGCGGCAACAAGGAAGCTGAAGCATTTGTTCTTCTGAACAACGCCGTGAAGTGGTGCGCGGCTCATCATCTGAGGGTCGTTGTCGATCTGCATATTCTGCGCTCGCATCATTTCAACGCCAAAGATAAACCTCTGTGGACCGATCCCAAAGCGCAGGATAAGTTTTTCCAGCTTTGGCGGGAGCTTTCCGCTGAACTGCGAAAGTACCCCGTCGATTTGGTGGCTTATGAGCTGATGAACGAACCGGTGGCGGACGATCCGGAGGACTGGAACAAGCTTGTCGAGAAGGCCGTCGGGGAAATCCGCAAGACCGAGCCGCAGCGTAAGATCGTCATCGGCTCGAACAAGTGGCAATCCGTCAATACGATGGATCAGCTTCGAATACCACAAGGCGACCGCAACATCATTCTGAGCTTCCATTTTTATACCCCCATGCTAATCACGCACTACAAGGCCTCCTGGACGGAGGTGGGCAAATACACGGGACCGGTCAATTACCCCGGCCAAATTGTCGATCCGAACCAGATCGAAAAGCTGCCCGCCGACATCGCTCGGATCGTGAAGCAAAACAACGGCGATTACAATCGGGACGCTCTTGGCAAGCTCGTTCAGAAAGCCGTAGCGACAGCCGCCAAGTATGACCTGCCGCTTTATTGCGGGGAGTGGGGATGCCTGTCCACGACGCCTCGTCAGGCCAGATTGCAGTGGTACGAAGACGTGCGCTCCATCCTGGAGGCAAATCATATCGCGTGGGCGAACTGGGACTACAAGGGAGGTTTCGGCATCGTCGCACGAGACGGCCAGCCTGATGAAGGATTGATTAAGGCGTTGATTCCCAAGTGATTGATTGGGGGCTTGAATCTTGAAGGCGCACTTGATATCGTATCGAAGATTGACGTTTAACAGCATAACTGAGCATGGATAATTGGGAGATTAGAGATGGGCATTATGAAGAATCGAAATCTACGGCGGGTATGTTCCATGCATGCCTTGTCGCTGCTGCTGGCCGCAGCAGTAGTAACGTTGACGGGCTGCGGTCCCAGGGCGGTTCGCGGCGGGCCGGGTACGGATAATCCGCAGCTCGACAGGCCGGCGATGAGCGTCACGCTCGACCTCGCCGACATCGAATATCTTGTGGGCGAGAACACCAAGGCCCTGTCAGGCTCAGCGCTCTGGAACAAGACCATCATGAGGGCACCTGTGCCGCCGACCGTGGCGATTTGGCCCATCCAGAACGCCACAAGCCAGCACATCGACGATCAGTTGGCCGCGATACTTTCGTCGGTTGAGACGTTCCTGGTGAACTCCAGCGACGTGCGCATGGTCAGTCGAGAGAGTCAGCAACAACTGATCGAGGAGCTGCGTTCGCGCCAAGCGGACATCTACGACCCGCAGACCATCGGCAAGCTCGGCCGGCAATTGGGGGCCCAGTACTTCGTGACCGGCAAGGTGACCTCCGTGGAAGAGCGCTTCCGCAGCACGCGGCGGGTGCAGTACGCCCTGATTCTCCAGGTCCTTGAGGTGGAAACGGCCCGGATTGTGTTCCAGAACGAAGCGTCACGCAGTAAAGCGCTCAAAGGCTAAGTCCGCAAGTATCCGGGAGGTGTGGCATGGCCGAGCCGGCACGAGGCCGATTGCAGAGGCAGGCGCTAATACTGTGTCTGCTGTGGGTCGGAGGCTGTGCAACATACAGCGATAAACTCAGCAAATCCCACAAGGCGACAGACCGCGGCGACTACGAAGCCGGCATCCGTGCGCTGAACGACCTGCTGAAGGTTGAAGGTCCTGAACAACTGCCCGACGAGTGGACAGCGCACAAGCCGCTGGTGGCACTCGAACGTGCGATGCTGCTTCAAGCCCAAGGGCAGTACGAATGGAGTGCCCGCGACCTGAGCGCCGCCGAGACGGAGCTGGAGTTTCTGGACTTGACGCAGGACCCCGTGGGCAGTATCGGCAAGTACGTCTATAGCGACAGCGCAAGAGTTTACAAGGTCCCGCCTGCCGAGCGACTGGCGCTCAACGCCCTGAATATGCTGAACTACCTGGCGATGGGCGACCTGCAGGGCGCAGGCGTCGAGGCCCGGCGCTTCACAATCGCGCGGGAGTACGTCGAGTCGCTGGCGAAGAATAATGACAAGGCCAGTCCGGGGGCCTTCGGCTCCTACGTGGCAGGGTTCATCTTCGAGAAGCTCGGCGAGCCGGACCGGGCGCTGCGGTATTATGAGGAGACGCTCGGCGCCGGCAAGTTGCAGGCCCTTCGCGAGCCGGTCCTGCGCCTTTCCGCCCAGGGCCGCTACAAAGGGGCAAAACTGAAAGAGTACCTTCAAGAGCTGAAAGAATCCGGCTCCACCGCGAAAAACAGCCAGCCTGCAAGCGACGAGCCTGATGGCGAGATCCTGGTTATATTGGGCGTCGGCCGCGTTCCTTACAAAATCCCCAAACGAATGCCGGTCGGGGCGGCGATCGGCTACGCGGGGGCGTCGGTGACCGGCAACCCGGACATCCTGGCGCACAGTGTATTCAAGTTCGTCATCTATCCTGAACTGACGACGCCGGACAGCGAGGTTACCGGGGCGACAGTCCGCCTGGACGGCCAGGATTTGCCCACGGAGCTCCTGACCAACTTGGGAGCCGAGATAACGAGGGAGTACGAGACCATCAAGCCGAAGATCATAGCCGCCGCTTTGACGCGTATGATCGCCCGCGCCGCAGCGGCTGAAGGCGCGCGCTACCTGGCCCGTAAGAAGGAAGGAAGGACGACGGGTATCCTCGCCGCTCTGGCCGCCGAAGCAGGTCTGATCGCCCTGGACAAGCCCGACACGCGTTCGTGGACCTTTTTGCCGGGCCGCATCTATGTCTGTCGCACTTCGGCCAAGCCCGGCCAGCACGAAATCCAGGTCCAATTGTCAGGCAGAGCCCCGCAGACCCGGACGGTTCAGGTGGACGTCGCGCCCGGCGGCTTTGGCATCGTCGTGATTACGGAACCGAGGTGACGACAGACAGTTGCGGCAACCTGTCACTCTTTGGCTGAAAGGTCGATGCAGACCAGCTCACGATCATTCCTGACATAGAGGCGTTTGTAGGCAAAGGCGGGGTGCGTCCAGCAGACGTCGCGCTGGTCGAGCTGCCCATCGGTCGGCTCGATAATTTTGGCCCGGCTGACTTCGTGAAATCCTTCGGGCGAGAGCCGGCTGATAATCAGCTCACCTCGCTCGTTGAACATCCATATCTTGTCCTCGTGCCGCACTAAATGAATGTTGGACCAGCGGGCTTTCGGCACGGCGTCCAGGCTCTCCCAGACACGATCACCCGTCAGCAGGTCCAGGCAGCGGAGCTCCCCGTAGCTATCCACGCCGTAAATGTAATTCCCCTGAATGACGGGGGTCGATATGCAGCAATGCAGGCTATCGGTATTGCTCTCGCTGGCTCCTCTTCGCTGCCACACTTTTTCGACAGCGAGTTCGTCAGGATCGACCTTCAGCAGAAGCGAGCCATCGTAAAAGCCGCTGAAAAACAGATACCCGTTCTCAAAGACAGGCGTTGCGATGTTGATAACCATTCGGGCCGGCTTGAATGGATATTGCCAGTGGAGCTTTCCCGTCAGAGGATCGAGTCCAGCAACGCTGTCGCCCGTCCAGCAGACGAGCACGCGCTTGCCGGCCTGCTCGATGATGATCGGCGCCGAATACGAAGCCCGGTCGCCCAGGGCCCGCCATCTTTCTTGGCCGCCGGCCTTGTCGAATGCGATTAGGCATGCACCGCCCTTGCCGCCGGCCTGAACGATGATTAGGTCCTTCTCCACTAACGGCGCCGCGGCGATCCCCCAGATCGGCACGCTCGCGTTGTAGTCAGCTTTGGGATCCTTACTCCAGAGAACGTCCCCTTTGGCCGCATCGAAACAGAACAGGTGCCCCATCGTCCCGAGCGTATAGACGCGGCCATCATCGATGGTCGGCGCCGCACGAGGCCCGTCACGATACTGGATTTTTTCGTAGTCACATTCGTAGCTGTATGACCAGATTTGTTTGCCCGTCGCGGCATCGAAGCAGAGAACCCGCTCGACCTCCCTCGGGGAAGTCAAACGGTCAGTGACATAAACGCGCCCGCCAGCGACAGTCGGCCCGCTATACCCGTTTGACACCGGAACACGCCACAGCACCGGCAGTTGTGCGCTGTCGAGTGTCTTCACAATGCCCTCTTCACTCCAGACCCCGTCCCGATTCGGCCCTCGCCACTGCGGCCAGTCCGCCGCAAACACATCGACACAGAGCAGCAGTCCTACGACAATCCCTTCAAATACAAATCTTCTCATCGTGATAATCCCACCGTTCTCACAGAGAATTTGCCCATGCTGATCGTTCCATTCTCCGGCGAAATCTTCGGCAGAAATCGGTAAACTTCGTTGATAATACCCAAGCGGAAAAGTCACGAAAAGTCACGGGGCGATTTCGATCTCAAAACTTGGAACATCTTCGGAGTCACAGAAGAACTTCACTGCAACACCATCGATAGCATTGTAAACCTTAAAGTCAACATGCTGGTGCGGTTTGACCTTAACCTCTGAGGCATCTCCGTATCTTTCTTCAATTATATATACCGGCAATTTGTCATCGGATGCAGCTGCCCTGCTAATTTCCCAGGGAAAGTTGCGACTCTCGATTATCTTAGCTTCTGGAGAGACATACGCAAATGAGCGGTTCCGCACGTGGGCTACTTCCTGAAGAACACTTCTAGAAAACATGACAATCGCGATAATGATGGCCGTGTATCTTATCCACTTCCTGCCCTGTATTTTATTGGGTAGGAAGCGATGGAATGTATGAAATGCCAGAATCAGAATCAATATTATTGACCAGAACCACATATTCTTCTCCACACGTCCTTGTAGGTCGTATAACGTGTTGGACGTACAGCTCTATTCATTAACAAAAACATTCCGCTCATCAGTTTTTCCCAGGTGTGCAAAATTTATTCTGCACACCCTAACCGCCTTGATATAGATGTTTGGATTACGGACTCGTAAGATGCGATATTTCACCACTGTTCCAGCTATCGTAAGATTTCCAGTCTGAATTTCTGCGTCTTTATATCCCCACCATATGGAGGACGCACAAGCACTGTATATACCCATTGATATTTGGTGCCTCGTTTGCCATCATAGACAATCATGCTCCTTAGGCCACCGAGGGGTTCAATTAGCGGAGCATGTGCTAAATACTCTTTCGGCGTAATCGTGATCTCCAATTGAGTATCATGTGTTTCTTCGGGATTTTCATTCTTGGATGTCTGTGCGGTTACTTCTACCCCTGGCATTTTTTCCAAATATTCCATGGCTCCACCGTCTTTGTGGATTGTGGTAGCATCAAAAATCACATACGGCCTGACATGAGATGATACTCTCCTGATAAATTGCTCATCGTTTATAGCGCGCTCAATACGGCTATCAATAAGTTGATATACGGCGAATCCAACCCCTAAGATAACACCTATGGCTGCTACAAATTCGTAAACATGACGCAAGAAAGACCAGCGTCGTGGAGATTCTTTCGTTTCACTTTGCTTTGTCATTTTCAATACACTCTTTGCTGACGATACGAATCCGCTGACGTAGTTTGTGAAGGAAGTCTTTAAACGTATGGACGCCAAACCATACCACGTCATACACCTGCCGCTTAGACCTGCAATTTCCAATTGTCGAGTTTCGCGCCGTGATCTCTCAACAAACACGTCAATCTTTCGGCTCTGCTCAGAGCCTATCCGGATCTTATCGAACAAACAATCTGCGTAAACCCATACTACCAAATTCCGGTCAGTTTGTCAGGGATTTTTCGGTGTTGGTTACCAGAAAGAGCGCCCGCGGCACAATGTATGTCATTGCGAGCGCAGCGAAGCAATCTTCAAATCATATAAGTCTTTCCAGCCCGGATTGGTGCTTATAGATGACCGTCTTGTTACGATTTGTCATCATGTAAACCCAGTATTGTCTCATAGCCATTTTACGCCCAATTTGACGGAAGATTGCCGCGTCGCTACGCTCCTCGCAATGACAGGTTACTGGTTGCGCTCGGCCGCCTTGACTTACAGTCTGTCATTGCGAGCGCAGCGAAGCAATCTTCAAAACATACAAGTCTTTCCAACCCGGATTGGCGACTATGAATGACCGTCTTGTCGCGATTCGTCATCATTCAAACCCAGTATTGTCTCCTTGTAATTCCGCACCAATTGAATAGAAGATTGCCGCGTCGGCCTTCGGTCTCCTCGCAATGACACAGAATCGTGTCACCAATAGATTTCTCGGTGCCCTCTGTGTCCTCTGTGGCTCTTATCAAGCTATGCGTTTCTTATTTCGTTTACAACTTCTTCGAGAATTCGCTGAGCAGGTTGATTATCCCCTGAATCGCTTCTTTGTTTGGCACAGGCAGCTTCAAGTGGCGTTGCCCGGTGGCTTGATCGGTTTCGATCTTCAGTCCGGAGAGTCCGGCAAGCCTGCCGGATCCCGCCTGCCCATCCGGCCGCCTTTCCACCCCGAGAAGCGTTTCACCGAGCTTCTGAACAAACGTGACACCCGCCGCGACCATATCGTTCCAGGCCCGTTCCCGTTCCGATCCGCCAGCCTGTGACTCTTCTTCGGTGACGCAGACCTCTTCTTCGGGGGCCTGCCCATCTTCGGCGGGCTCGGCTTGTTGGGGCATCGGTTCGGGAATGGCGCGGGTCGCCTGGTCCACGGAGTCCATGAATCGTTTCAGTCTCGTTCCGCCGAGGAAGACTTCGTCTTTTCCCTTATCAAGCACGCCTGAGAAGAGCGACTGCTTGAACGCAAGCAGCGAAAGCATACTGTGCTCGATTGTGCCCTGGGCCACGAAGTTGACGACCCTCACCGGCCGATGCTGGCCGAGACGATGTATCCGCCCGATGCGCTGTTCCAGCGTCGCCGGGTTCCAGGGCAAGTCCATGTTGACCACGGCCGAGGCGTTTTGCAGATTCAGCCCGACGCCGCCGGCGTCCGTCGATAGAAACACGCGACAGGCAGGGTCCTCGCGGAACCGGTTCACAAGGTCCCTCCTTTTGCGGGTGTCAAGTCTGCCGTGAAACAACACGTACTGACGTTTTCGGGATTCAAGGCGATCCTGAAGCAATTCATGCGTTCCCAGCCATTGGCTGAATACCACAACCTTCGAGTCAGGCTGCTCGAAGATATCCCCGAGCAGCGAGACAAGCTCGTCGGCTTTTACGCCGTAATCGGTCTTCTTGTCCAGAAGATACGTGCTGTTGCAACTCATTCGCATATTCTGCAGGGCGATCATCAGGATTCTCTGGTCGGTTTCAGACAAGAAGCCGAAACGCCGCCACTTGGCGACGACGCGCGCGACGGTCTCGCGGTTTTCCTCGTGATGCTTCATTTGTTCGGGGGTCATGGGAACAAAATAGTTCTTCTCCAGCCGCTCCGGCAGCTCCTTGAGGACTTCGCTTTTGGTCCGCCGGACAAGAATCGGCTCCAATGACTCGGCGATTTTCGAGAGGTTGTGATACCCTATGACCTGCCCATGCTCATCCACGTGCTGGTGCTCGGCCAGAAAACGGAACAGCGGACCCAAATGAAACCTGTCGACAAACTCGACGATCGAGTGCAATTCCTCCAACCGATTTTCCAAAGGAGTGCCCGTCAGCACGATGGCATACTTGGAATCGAGCTTCTTTACGCTTTTGGCGCGCCGCGTATTCCAGTTCTTGATCCGCTGAGCCTCGTCAAGTATGATCATCTCCGGCGCCCATTTGACGACCGCAGCAAGATCACGATGGATGACATCGTAATTCGTAACCTTATAGAATGAGTCAGACGCGTAACGCTCGGCGCGCTTTGCAGTGCCGCCTTCGACAACGACGACCGAACGGCCACAGAATTTCTCGATTTCCTGTTTCCACTGATACTTCAACGAAGTCGGTGACACAATGAGCACGCGCTCGAGGCCCGCCGTCCGGGCCAGGATTTCAACGGCGGCAATGGCCTCGATCGTTTTGCCAAGTCCCATGTCGTCGGCAATCAGGCTTCGTCCGGCTCTTGCAGCGAACAACGCCCCCTTGCACTGATAGGGATACAGTGGAACCTTCAGGAGCTTTTTGAAGCCGGCGCTGCCGGCGCCCCTTGGGAAGGCTTCATCAATCCGCTTCTGCAAATTGCCCCGGTCTCGGACCTGGGCGATGAACCGGATCGTGTCCTCGTAGCAGCGCAGGTCATGCTCGAATTCAGCCGCCTGCCTGATAAACGTATCAAACTCCGGATACGACTGCGGCTTGAGAATTCCATCGTCGTTGAAATAACGCCAGGCAAGATTCGCCAGCGATTGCGGACATTCGGCGCCCGGCTTGAAAATCACTTCGCGTTTCGCACCGTACCGTAGATAGATTTCGGAGTAGGCAGGTTGAAAACCGGCCGTCAGGGCCTTTCTGCCTCCACGTTTTGCCCGCAATCGGCTCAGCGTGAATTCGACGTGTTTGCAGGTGCCGAGCGTATTGACCGCAAAATCCGGGCACGAGCAGTAGTTGTCTCCGAGGCTTTGCCCGCGTATTGCAACGCGGTATTCACCTTTCGTTTGCGGGTTCGTAACAACGAACTCGGAGAAAACCGGCTCGTTCCCGATGTTCTTGAGCCCGAAGTCCTGCTTCTCGGCGAACTGTCTTCGCAACGTGATCTGCCATTGTTCAAGAGGCATGTCTTCCGGCTTGCGCAAACGCGAAATCTTTGCGACTTTCCTGCCTTGTGAAGACTTGCGCTTGGTCCTGCGCTTGAAGTTCTCTTGCGATTTGACTCCAGCGATCGGAATAGCCATCGTGCTCTCGATCATTACCGTCCCCTTTTCATAGCGCAATTATTGCAGAATGAAAATTGCCCAAACAGCACAAGCAAAGTGCATTCTAACCTCAGCCACCCAAGCGTGCAACTGTTCCCTGAATTGTGGCTCAATCGACATCCATCGCGAGCGCATTCGCCTGACAATAATCTTTTATTGCTGCTAAGACAACCTTGCCATACTGCCGGCGTTTTTTCTCTCCGACCCCCTTGACTTCGAGAAACTGTTCGAGGCCCGAAGGTCTTCGCCTGGCCATGTCGCGAAGCGCCGCGTCACCGAAGACAACGTAAGCGGGAACTCCCTTGTCGCGTGCAATGGTCGCCCGCAGTTTTCGCAGGACCTCAAACAGGCCCCTGTCAACACCTTCCCACGAATCTTCAGCGACTTTGGAGACTTTGGCCGGCTTTTCGGCGGGTTTCAGCAATCGGGGCGTCTCACTGGCTTTTAGAACGCGCCATCCCTTCTCGGTGACATTCAGTATCTTGTATTCGCCGATTTTCTCAACGTAGGCCTGCCCTTCGAGCTGGTCAATCCAGCCGTGCACGATCTGTCGCGAATACTGGCTAAGCAGGCCGTAAGTGCTCAGGGCATCATGGTTGTTCTGTAGGATACGTTTGTCATCGGAACCGGTAAGCACCGCCGCCGTATATGCACCGCCGAACCGCTGCCCCAGGCGAACAATGCACGAGAGGATTTTCTGGGCGGTCTCCAGGGCATCCTCGATCCCATCCAACTCCCCAAGACACAGATCGCACGCGGCGCAGTTATCCTTGCCCAGGGTCTGGCCAAAATACCGCAGAATCGCTTTATGCCGGCAGAGGGCGCCCGTGCAATAATCGTACATGCCATCGAGCTTCACCATGGCGATCTTGAGGGCTTCCGGCTCCATCTCACTCAAGAGGCTCTTCCATATCCCATAGTCACCGCCGGAATACAGCAGACAGCATTCAGCTTCCAGGCCGTCGCGGCCGGCCCGGCCCGTCTCCTGCTGATAGTGCTCGAGCGACTTGGGCATCCCCGTGTGAATCACGTATCGCACATTCGATTTGTCGATCCCCATCCCGAACGCAATTGTCGCCACTATGGTATCGACCTTCTCCTTAATGAAGGCGTCCTGGTTGTCCTTGCGGTCCTCGTCCGCCATGCCGGCGTGGTAGGGCAGCACGTTGTAGCCTTTAGCCCTCAGCGTCGCATACATTTCGTCAACGTCTTTACGTCGAATACAATAGATAATGCCCGATTCTCCTTTGTGCCGGTCGAGTATCGCACAGACCTGCTTGAGCTTGTGTGTTCGCCGCCGGACTTTGTAGATAAGATTCGGCCTGTCAAATGAGCCGACCAGCACCGCGGGATTCTCAAGATGCAGTTGCTCGGCAATGTCACAACGAACCTGCTCGGTGGCGGTTGCCGTGTAGGCGCCAATCGCGACTTTAGGGAAAGCCTTTCTCAACAGCCCCAATTGACGATACTCAGGTCGAAAATCATGCCCCCACATACTAACGCAATGGGCTTCATCAACCGCGATGCAAGATAACTGGGTCTGCCTGAGAAGTTCGAGCCAGCGGTCCGAGACAAGCCGTTCGGGAGACATGTAAAGCAGCTTCAGTTTCTTGTTCCGGATTTCCGCCATGACGGCCTGCTGCTCGTCCGGTGCAAGGGAGCTGTCCAGCCTGGCCGCAGGGACGCCGCATTCTCTCAAGGCGTCAACCTGGTCCTTCATCAACGAAATGAGCGGCGAGACCACAATGGCCAGGCCCTGCATGACGACCGCCGGCGCCTGAAAACAGAGTGACTTGCCGCCTCCCGTGGGCAGAACGACAATGGCATCGCGTCCGCCACTGACACATTCCATAGCCTCCTTTTGTAAGGGCAGAAACCCATCGTACCCCCAGTACTTGATCAAAGCGTCTCGAATTCTGTCAATCACGGCTACAAACCACGCTATTTTCAGGCTATCCAATCCTTTGAGGCCGGCCTGCGGCCTTGCCACATCCTCGGTGACGGGCAGGATATCATACAATGCCGTTTCACCCATGTAAAGCTCTCGCCAGCTTGAAGCTATCTCGCAAGACCGATAAACTCCACAATCGAACCCCATCGCGGGCTCGTTCCAGTTGGCGCGAGTGACTTGGCTTGTATCAGCATGACAGTTATAGGTACTTGGGGTTGTTAAGATTATGCGCGAAAGCCTGTCAGAACTTTTACCACTACTTCCCATATTGCCTATTTTGACTCATGTTTTCTTTTCAGTTGCTCCGATATCTATAGCATTCGATTGAATATTTTGCCCATATTAACAGGCAAGAGTTTATAGAAGGTTATGGGCGTGAATATAGCTAATATATGAGATGTTTCTTGGAGAACTACCTATGATCAAGCAAAACACCCTGGCCCGCTACCTGGAACCGCTGCTGCGAGGAGACCGAAAGGCCTGCAGGGCTGTCATTGAAGAAACCCTTCAGAGCGGAATCCCGGCAAACGCCGTCTATGTTTACCTGGTTTGGCCGGTCATGGTGGAGATCGAGAAACTGCTTCGCGAAGATAGAATCACCCCCGTTCAGGAGCATCTGGCCACACGCGTCAATCGGACCATCGTGGACCAGCTCCAAAACAAACTGCCCCGCAGGCCCGGAAAGAGCAAAAAGATCGTGGTCTGTTGCGCGCCGGATGAGCTGCAGGAGCTTGGCGCTCAGATACTGATCGATCTGTTCGAGAGCGACGGCTGGGACGTGAGATTTCCCGGCGGGGGACTGACCAACGACGATATCCTGGCCTTTATCAACGAATACAGCCCTTCGATTCTGCTGATCTACGGCACTTCGCCGAGACAGGCTCCGGATGTGCGAAGGCTGATCGACACGATCAAATCCGTGAACGCCTGGCCGGACATGCGGATCATGGTCTCGGGCGGGTTGTTTAACCGGGCCGAAGGGCTCTGGCAGGAAATGGAAGCGGATTTGTACGCCGCGGACCCACTCGAAGCGCTGAACATCGCCTCCGGCGAGACGCCCGTCACGCATGGTGAGCAAAGAACCATCAATCGCCGCAGAAAAAGGCCGCAGCCAATGCGCGAAACGGCACCGGTCTGCCTCTAAGGACCCCTGCCGCGAGAACAAGAGCGCATCCAAGAGCCGGCCCCTGCAGCAATGAATGCCGCCGTAGATGGTACGCCACGCATGCCGGGAACAGCAGGCCACCCTAACGGCCCACACCCACGCCAACTCTGCCCGCTGGTCCCATAATGACCATCGTGCCCGTCCAGATCGGACATTGGATGCCTGGCAATTCCGCTTTCGCCTGTGCTCTGCCGACGGGAGAAACATTCGCTTTTTGCCTGATTCCGGCGACGGCGGCTTTTTTGTTGACAACATCTCTGATGGCTGATATAATCAGTCTATATTCAAGGGTGGGGCGGCAAAAACCACCCGCAGGCCAATAGACAAGGAGAAATGATGAAGAGCGTTTCTGATTTTGCAGGAAAGTTGATTCTCGTGTTTGTCTTGTGGGTTTTGGTGGCTTTGCCCAGCGGCTGTCGTTCCTTTGAGCAACCCGGTGAAACCGCGGCAGAAGGGCGGCGAAGGCACGATCGCGTTGCCCGGATCAATCACCAGGAAATGATGTCGGATATAGACAAGGTTCTCATGCTCGACAAGCCCAGCTCGCTCACCGATAAGAGAATACCGTAGTTTGTATCCCGTATTTCGTATCACGCGTGCGGTGCCCAGGCGGGTTCTTACACAATACGCACCACCCAGGGCACGCGATCAGGACCAGCCGCAACAAGCTGCGAACCAACTTCAGATTGAAAAGGTATAGCCATATTTCCAGCCTTTGCCGCTGGTATCGTCCTCACATCCCTGGGCCAGCATTCTCCTTTCCCATTGCCGGGCCGCCGGCTCGGATGTGAATTGCTGCATAACTTTGAAGTCGCGAGGGCTTCCATGCTCCCGTTTTCTTCGTTCCGGCTCATCGGTCAGTCCTGCATACCTCATACGCACTCAACTTTCGTATGTCGATGCTAAATTCTAAATTCACTTCTTAACCGCAAGTTCAACCACGAGTGAACATCGATTCACACTGATTTCTCACAGCGAATTGAGTAAACTGTCCCGAATTATCCCTATTTATACTCTTCTGAAACAGCCGACTGTAAACGCTTTCTTTGCAGCGGCTTATTTTTTATCATTATCTTCTTTGTGCTGTTCTCTTTTGTTGTCACCAATCAGACCTTTACCATTTTTGTCACCTAATTGAAGCCTGGGTTTGACGGCCTTAACCGTTTTTGCACTTGCTTTATATGCTCAGCGGGTGCGATATTTTCCGGCAAAGTGCCGCCGATTCGTTTAATGGCGTCTCGGACTTCCTGACCAACCTTCTTATGCGTCTGGATAGCCCGCTCCTGACCTTTGATATTTTCCTTCTGAAGTTTTTCGCGTGCCTGAGTCATTCTGAACTGATTGGCCGCCAGTTCGGTAGTGTTCATCCGGTCCATCAGGTTTTCCCGCTTATCGATACCCTTGAATTGTTTAATATCCTCAAGGCCTTTTCCGCCGTAAAGCCCCTTATAACCGGCGTCGTGAAAAACCCCGAACATTTTATTCTGAACCCCGGCATCACGGGCAGCGCCGGATAATGCGCGGAATTCTTCAGAAGTCTGTTTTCGCAGTTCAAGCCGTTCAATATCAGCGGCCAAAATATCGGAAACCTCCTGCCTGCGGGTCTGTATTGCAAAGTATTTCTGAGCATTTGCAATCTGGGGTTTCCGCGGGTCGCCATTTTGAGCGATAAGATAACAGGCAAAGCGGGAAAGATGATAATCAGGCACTTCCTGAACTGCACCTTTGCCGCCAACGATCGGTTTGCCGGCGCCGGCAAAGTGATAATCGGGAGTATTGCCCGATTGTTCACAAGAGATAATCGCCCTTTTTGTTGCATCCTCGAATCGCCGCCACTGTGTATATCCAAGCAACGGCTGCAAATCCCTTGCGCTCCAGTATTCGGCGCCATATTGATTGATTTTTCGCAATTCCTCAAAGGATTTGAATCTCTCAGCCGGTAGATTTTCATCCACCATAATCTTTCCTTTTAATCTTGGATTTTAGATTGCCGATTGCCGATTAAAATCGCAAACATGTCCTGAGCGAAGTCGAATGGATCCAAAACTTCTCTCCTGTTTACCTTATCGGCCGGTCTTAAATCGTGAGCCTTGCCGATTCACTGTCTAAGTCTAACCACGAATGAACCCGAATTGACACAAAAATTCCCTGGCGACATGCGATATACGACGGACGAGAGACGAGATTTCACCACGAAGACACGAAGAACTCGAAAATCGTCAATCCGTCAAACGAAGTGCCGGACAAGTCGTAAATAGTAATTCGTAAATTACACTGGGCTGTCCCCCGAATTCTTCATAATAGGAAGATTAGGACGAAAACAAGGCGTTGAAACGGTTCTGCCATTCGTCTTCGGCGACGACGAGGAAAGATATCTCTTTGGCGGACAGTTTAAGACCGAGTTCGGTCAGCGTCATTTCGCGGGCGCGTTCGTTGCAGAGACTGAACAGCCTTCTCTTGTAGTCAGTATCCTCACTTTGCTTGAGGTGGATTCCTTTTGTTTCGACGACGAAGACCTTGTTGAAGCCGTTGCCGTTGGACTTGTCGCTGAAGATGAAATCGGCATAGACGCGGTGCTTTTGCCATCCCTGAACGCCGTAATCGGATTTGGGGATGTTGCGATACCAAAAGAGAAGCTTGTTCTGGCCATCGAGATACCAGGCGACCTGGCGTTCCAAATCGCTATCGAAATCATCGCGAGAAACGTAATCGAAAAGCGAACGTTCAAGCTGGTCCCCACTGGCTTTATTCAATCGTGGAGGATGGGTTTTCTTTTGTTTAGGGAGTTTGTAGCCGAGCTTGTTGGCGATTATGAGGAAGTGCATCTTGTCCTGAGCAATCATGTCCCGAAAGACTTTTTCAGCGATGCGATCTTTCTCATTCGCGAGATGCTTGCGAAGTTCTTCAATAATGAAAACGAAATTATTGATGACCACTTTCTGGTCATGCTTAGTGAGCAGCTTGTTCAAAAGGGTTTTGCCGAAATCGAAAGCTACCCAGGGATTGGGAACGATATCGAGCAAATGTCTGGCAAGAAAAACCGGGTCAAGATGAAGTACTCCGGCCTTGAGCAGTTCGGACTGCCTGAGTCTAATGACCTCTCGCTGGTCTTCGGAGAGAGTCGCAACCTGCTCAATATCTTTTTCCTCGTGCATCGACAAGGTGATATTATTAAGGAGCTTGGTTAAGTCGGCATTTGCCCAGGGGATTTGGCTTGTGATGTCCATATCGTAGCTGACTTTTCGCCAGTCGCAGCCGTCTCGAATAGCAAAGACGGGGAGAATAATCTGCTCGGCGGCATTCTTAAATCTGTCCCTGATTTGCGCTGTAACTTCCTCGTATTCTTTGCCAGCGGTTTCATCCTCCATAGCGATGCGACCGGTTAGGTCGCCGAGACCTTCGCCGCGGAAGCCGCGCCTTATTTCTTCAAGAAGCTCCTGACCTTTTTGCTGGTAGCAGAATACATAGCTTTCGTCGAGTTCTTTGACGCCGGTTTTCTTTGCAAAGGGCTGACGCAGGATTCGTCCGACAAGCTGAGTGAGGGCGGTTTTTGAGCCGGGGCGGGTAAGGATTGCCAGACAATAAGCGAAGGCACAGTCCCAGCCCTCCTGAAGGGCCTGCTTGGTAATAATATAACGGATACGGCAATTCTCAGACATCAAACCGCCAATATCGTCCACTTCTTTAAGCTCGTCTTTTTCGCTTGTTTTGACGGCGACTTCATCTGGCTGCAGACCAACAATATTTATGAGATGTTCACGGACGTCCTCTGAATGAATGAGGCCGGATTTTCGCTGCTCTTTGCCTGTGCGCTCGACTTGAATGAGGCAAATCGGCCGGATATATTTTCCGGTGTTAGCCTGATGCTCTCCGGCCTTTTCTTTGAGCATTTCAAGGTGGTTATGGGCTTCGAGCAGTGTTTCTCTCCAGTCGAGATTTGCCTTGTTGAAGATGTGCAGGTCGAACTTGATCATTTCTTCGCGGTTTAATTCGATGCCGCTTATGTCAATGAGCTTGTTGCTTCTGTCGGGCGGCGTTGCGGACAGTTCAACGATTATTGAGGGGTTGAAGCCCTCCAGCGTCTTTTGTGCAGTCTCGCTGTATGCCTTGTGGCCTTCGTCGAGGATGACTACGGGGTTAAGAATTCGCAGGGTGTTGCCGAGGGAGGTCTTGACCTGTTTTCCCCAGAAGGCGGACTCTTTTTCAAAGGTGTCGAGGTTAGGGATTTTTTCGAGAAGACGAGCGTTTGCTTCGAGGTCATCTTCCGCCGGGAAGAATTCAGCGAACCCGCCGGAATCTTTGAACATACGCAGGACTTCTTTGGTCTTGCGGTTGGCAGAGGGCAGCATGAGCATAAGGACGACGAGATTTTCCTGGACGTCCAAAGACGAAAACAAGTCGCCCTTTTCACGGATAAGTGTTTTGCCGCCGCCTGCAATATCCAAGTGCTGGCGATACGCGTGATCGCGGTTTCGCAAGCTCCTGATTGTTTGATTGTATATCTGGGTGGAAGGGACAACCCAGAGGACCAAGCCGGTGCGTGACTTTCGATAGTTGGTATTGATGAGGTCGATGGTTTTGACGGCGAGGAAGGTCTTGCCGCCACCGGTGGGGATCTTGAGGCAGAAGCAGGGAAGGGACCTGCCGAGGCCGTCCCGGCGGGAAGTGTATTGCCGATACAAACCCTCCATTTTGCCCCAGGCCTTTGCGGGGAAATCAACTGAGGCGTCGGCCCCGATCTCCTTTATGACCTTTTCGTTTTTGAGCTTCCAATCGAAAAGAAGGTCGAGGTATCGCTTGACCTGATCGAGCGTTTTGATTTGGTATTCTTTCGGTTCCATCCGGTGATCGGTGGGGCAAGCCCCCCCCTGCAAGAATTTAATTCGGTTTATCCGTCAGGTGTTTTTCCAGAAAGGAAAGAAGTTTCGGGATTTCGATGTCAGCAGTATTCCATATCTCTCTAAGGTCAACACCGCGATAATGATGTATTAGTTTGTCACGCATACGAGCCATAGCCGACCAGGGAATATTAGGACTCGATTTTCTAAACTCATCAGAGATCAGTTTTGCCACCTCGCCTATGACAAGAAATTGATGAATCAAAGCTGATTGCGTCTTTTTGTCGGTCCTAAACTGCTCAAAGCTCATCTGCTCTCTAAATTGCAGTATCGAGCGGGCTGCATCAGCCATATCTATAAGTAATGATACGTCACGCTGCATATATTACCTGTGCATGGCCAAGTATTTGCTGGCGATAGATACGGTTGGGATTCTCTTCAATCGCACGGACGTTCACAAGGTCAACCTCTCTTGCGAACATCTCCGACAGTTCGTTTTCCATGTGGTAATGATCGAACATGGTCCAGTCGGCTTCGTGAGCGAATGTTACCAGCAGGTCTATGTCACTGTCGGGCCGAAGCATACCGGCGGCAGCGGAGCCGAAAACAGAAAGCTGTTTTATCCTCCAGCGGCGGCAAAAATCGGCAATGGCTGATTCATCTATTCCCAAATTTTCGGGCGTCATTCAAGTCTCCTGCAACATATTTTCGAGATTGCCACGCCCGGCCAACGGCGGCGGACTCGCAATGACAACAACACATCATTTTACCAGTTTATAAATCTCAAACGGCAGTTGGGCGAAGTCGATCCAAAGCGAGTCAAGGTGGTCCTGGTCAAGATATTTGGTCGGCGCAAAGACAAGCCGGCGTTTATCCTTGTATGGACCTAACGCCTGCGCCCTATCGAGCGTCAAGGCAGTGGCCTTCAAATAGTCGATATCTGGTTTGTAGAACAGATACACGAGATATTCCCTGCTTTCGCCGATGAAATTCTTCTTTTCGTCGATGGCGTCGGGATCGAATTCCTCGCCGGTGGCCGTATAGAAGACATATCGCGCCAAGTCGGCATAAGATGGGAAGTTATCACCTGACAGAATTGCCTCCATCTCGATGGGTGGACCTAAATCGAAATAGCTGAACGAGCCGCCAAGACCCTTTTTCAAATTCCCGTCTTTTGCGTCCTTGACGCCTCTTATTACCCGCCGAACGCGCTCGGCCGTGATTTTGTCCGCATAGTCCTCGCATTCGATCAGGATGAAACGACGACCGCCGCCATCGACAGCGTTCTGCTGAAATACCGCTTGAGCTGTAGGCCCCGATCCGGCAAAGGAATCCAGAACGATGGAGTCGCCGTCCGTGGATTGGACGATGAACTCCTGTATCAGATGCGATGGCTTCGCGAAGTCAAACTTCCGTTCACCGAAGATCGCATTAATCTCGGCCGTACCATTTCTGGTGAAAATATTCTGACCTACAATCGATGAGAAACCAGTGAACTCTTGGCTCAACTCCGAAAGGAAAATCTTCTGCCGAGGTCTGCCATTAACGGAAGCAGGCCAGAGAATTCGGCCCTCCTCAATCAGCTTCTGCATGCGAACTTTGTCGTATCGCCAACCGAGCTTTGGTTTCCTGTAGACAATGCTGGTGCTCGGATCGACAAGGTCGTAATGAAGGTTGGGCCTTGCATCTTCCGTTGCGAGACCAACCATGTTGCCGCTCGCCCACGGACCGCGAGTATCATTGTCCGGATTGCTGAACTGGCTCACGTTGCGTTCATCGCCACGGAGTCCTGTTCCGTAGCAAAGTACATACTCGTGGTCAATCGAAACCCCTGTCACGTTTCGGTTGTCTTTGTTCTGGCGGCTCTTCCAACAAAACTGACCAAGGAATCGCTCCTCGCCGAAAATGTCATCCATGAGCAATCGCAACTTGGCGGCCTCAATATCATCGATGCTTACGAAAATACTGCCGTCGTCAGTGAGTAACTCGCGCAGGAGCTTGAGGCGCGGTGTCATCATACAAAGCCACTTGTCGTGTCGCGTCAAATCCTCGCGGTCGACGACTTTTCCGAGCCATTCCTGCATCATGGGTGAGTTGACATTGTCGTTGTAGGCCCAATTTTCGTTGCCTGTGTTATAAGGCGGGTCGATGTAGATACATTTTATTTTCCCTGCGTACGTGGGCAGCAGAGCTTTGAGGGCCTTGAGGTTGTCGCCGTGGATGATCAGGTTGTCGTGGAGCGAGACTTTTTCGGTGAGGGATTTGTTCTTGCGGGGGATGAGCTGATGGTATTTTACCTGCAGGTGGTAATTCTGAACAAACGCCTTGCCCTTAAAATTCAGTGTAGCCATGCTCCGGCGAACTCCTAATCACGACGACCTCAGCAACCTTGCACCCGCCCATTATGCGGCATGAGCCACGGCAAGTCAATCATGCGTTTCTCACTGACTAAAATGCTAAAATCCCCTGAAAAATTGACTAAATGCATTGTACTCCCGAACATCGCCAGTGAAAAAGGCAAAAGGCAGAAGAGCGAGTATTCAGGCTTCAAAGGCAATCAAGAATCCAGAATTCGAGTCCATTCGAGTTGATTCGTGGCGATGGCTCGTATGTCGTATTTCGTATATCGTATGTGGCCAGTTGAATCCGCGTTCTCTGCGTTGATCGGTGGTTAAACCCAAACCGTGTCCATCAGCGTTAATCCGTGTTGATCCTTCGACTGCGCTCAGGACAGCCTCCCTGGCTGTTTTTCCGCCATTTTGGTGATTCCCCAGCGCAGTTGTAGTCCATAGCTTTAGTCATATCGTAGCAGCGCGGGCAAGAAGAGACAAGCATATTTTGGCTGAAAGTTGAGTTAAACAGCGGCCGGGTCCGGGTGGAATCGCAAGTCGGCGAAGGAAGCACATTTTTCTTCACGCTGCCCAGACAAGAACCCGCTCTATCGGGCTTATAGACATTGCCGAAGGTCAGACAAAATCGAGATAGACTCCCGTTTTGCAGGAAAGAGGCTCGTCAGCCTCGCAGCTCCTTCAGGCAGCTTGCGCAGAAAAGTTGCCCTGAGTCTATCCTGGCTATTTCACTTTCCGGGATGTCTTGCCTGCCGCAACATTCGCATGTGGCTGTCTTGGCCGGAACACGTGCAACCTGCGTCGCCTTCTGAGCTTCTACAGCAGCTCTATCTCTTGCAGCAGCCTCATTCCGCAGCTTTTCTTCGGCCGTGGCCCGGGCCTGGGCTTCGCGTTTTGCCCATTCTTGCGCTCTGGCCTGCTCCTGCGCACGAGCATGGGCCTGCTGCTCAGCTTTGGATCTCGCCTCGGTCTCGGCTCTGAGCCTTTGCTCCAGCGCTCTGATAGCCGCTTCATAGGATCCTGCCTTCCTTTCCAGCTCCGCTTTAGCCGCCGCCAGGGCCTCTGAACTCTCCGTCCGAATCCGCACTCGCTCTTCGGCTTCAACCCTCAACTTCTCCTCAGCCCTCATCCTTGCGGCCGCTTCGGCTTTGGCTCGGTCCTCGGCATCGAGACGCGCGGCCGCCAGAGAGTCCGTTCTTGACTCAGCTCTGGCCTTGGCCTCATTTTCAGCTTTCAGTCTCTCCTCCAAGGCCCTGATAGCCGCCTCATGCGAATTTGCCTTCTCCTGCGCTTCTGTCCTGAACGCAGCAATCGCCTGCGCAGCGTCAGATTCGATTCTGCCTCGTGTTTCGGTCTCGGCTCTCAGTCTCTCTTCGGCCCTGATCCGTGCCTCAGCCTCAACTCTGGCTCTATCCTCCACATCGAGACGGAGTACCACTTCGGATTCGACCTTTGATTCAGCCTTGCCCTTCGCTTCGGCCTGAGCCCTCAGCTTTTCCTCCAGCTCCCTCACGACCGCCGTATGGGAGGCAACTTTCTCTTCCAACTCCGCCCTGGCCGCCGAGAGAGTCTCTTGGGCTTCGGCCCTGATCCTGGCTCGGGCTTCGCTCTCAGCGCGCAACCTCTCCTCGGCCTTGATTCTCGCCTCTGTCTCTGATGCGGCCTTGCGTTCCGCCTGGTTCCTGTACTTGGCCTCGTTCCCGGCCTTGGCCTTAGCCCCGGCAAGCTCCTGAGCCTGAGCCTCCAGCCGCCTCTCGGCTTTCTCCGCGGCTTTGTGGTAAGCCTCCACTTTCTCTTGCAGTTCCATGACCGACAGCGCTTCAGCCTCCGCGCGTTCGTGTGCTCGGGCTCGTTCCTGGGCCTGCTCCCGAGCCTGCTGCTCGGCTCCGGATCTCGCTTCGACCTCAGCCTGGAGCTTCTGTTCCAGGGCGGCCCTTGCCTGGGCCTGAGACTCCGCAATGGCTTCGGCCTTAGCCCTTGCTTCCGCTTGAGCGTTCAGATTCTGCTGCAACTGTTGCATCGCGGCAGCATACGATTTTGCCTTCTCCTCGGCCTCCGCCTTGGCCGCCGCGAGCATCTGTTCAGCCTGGCTTCTTATTCCGGCTCGCTCCTGGCCTTCAGCCCGCAGCCTCTCTTCTGCTTTGATTCTCGCCCCCGCTTCTTCGCCGGCCTTCTGCTGGGCTTCAAGCCGGGCCGCTTCTTGCGATTCGATCCTGGATTCCACGCGCGCCCGGGCCTCAGCCTGAGCTCCCAACTGTTCCTGCAGCTCACGGATGATCGCCGCGTGGGACTTCGCCTGCTCTTCGGCTTGGGCCTTGGCTGCCAGGACAGCTTGCGCGGCTTCAGCTTCGATTCTGGCTCGCGCTTCGGTTTCCGCCCGCAGCTTCTCCTGAGCTCTGGCTTTCGCTTCAGTTTCAGCCTTCAGCTTCTCTTCCAAGGCAGTCCTTGCGCGGGCCTCTGATTTCGCTTCGGCCTCAGCCTTCGCTCTGACCTCGGCCTGGGTTTTTAATTGCTCCTCCAGCTCTCGTATCGCCGCCGCTTTCGCTCTGACATTCTCGTCCGCTTCGGTCATGGCCGCCGCGAGAGCTTTCGAGGCATCCGTCTTGAGTCGGCTTCGTTCTTCGGCTTCAACCCGCAGTCTCTCTTCTGCTTTGATTCTTCCCTCGGATTCGGTCCTGGCTCGTTCCTCCGCTTCAAGCCGGGTGGCTATAACGGAGTCCATTCTTGCCTCGGCTTTGGCTTTGGCCTCAGCTTGAGCCTGGAGTTTTTCATCCAAGTCACGCATCGCAGCGGCATCTGATTTCGCCTTCTTCTCGGCCTCCGCCCTGATTGCCGTAAGTGTCTGAGCAGCTTCGTTCTGGACTCTGGCTCGCTCCCGCACCTCTGCCCGGAGCCTCTGCTCGGCTTCGATTCTCGCTTCAGCTTCTTGGCCGGCCTTCTGCTGAGCTTCGAGCCGGGCCGCTTCTTCCAGTTCAGCCTTTGATTGGGCTTTCCTCATCGCTTCGGTCTGAGTCGTCAACTTTTCTTGCAGTTCTCTGACAGCCGCCACCTGCAGTGCGGCCTTCTCTTCTGCTTCCGCTCTGACCGCCGATACGGTTTGTGCTGCTTGCCCCTCGATCCTGGCTCGTTCCTCGTGTCCGGCCCGGAGTCTTTCTTCGACTATAGCCCTGGCCTCAGCCTCCGACGCAGCCTTGCGTTCCGCCTGGTCCCTGTACTTCGCTTCGCTCTCCACCCTGGCCTTAGCTCTGGCAAGCTCCTGAGCCTGGGCCTGGAGTCTCTTTTCCGCTTTCGCCACTGCTTTGCGGTAGTTTTCCGCCTTCTGCTGCATTTCAATGCCTGACCGGGCCTGCGCATCGGCGATGTCCTGCGCTCTGGCTCGTTCTCGGGCCTGTGTCTGAGCGTCTTGCTCAGCCTTCGACCTTGCTTCGGCCTCGACCCGTAGTTTTTCTTCCAATTGCTGTATTTCCGCTGCTTTCGAGGCGATTTTCTCTTCTGCCTCCACCTTTGCCGCTGAGAGCGCAGCCACCGATTCTTTCTCGATTCTCACCCGCTGCTCGACGTTAATCCGCAACCTTTCTTCAGCCTTGGTTCTTGCCTCCGCCTCGGCTCTGGCTCGCTTCTCCGCTTCAAGACGGGCGGCCACCGCAGACTCTGTTTTCGACTCAGCTTTGGTCCTGGCTTGAGATTGAACCTCCAGCTTTTCCGCCAGCTCACGCATCGCCACAGCGTGCGCTTCGCCTTTCTCTTCAGCCTCCGCTTTGGTTGCCGTAAGAACCTGTGCAGCCTCAGCTTCGACCCTGGCTCGCGTTTCGGTCTCGGCCCTCAGCCGCTCCTCGATCTTAGCTCTGGCTTCGCTCTCAGCCTCCAATTTCTCTTCCAGGGCGATGTTTGCTTGAGCATGGGATTCAGCTATAGTCTCTGTCTTCACCCTGGCCTCGGTCTGAGCTTTCAGTTCTTCCTCCAGCTCCCGAATCGCCGCCGCGTGGGACTTCGCCTCTTCCGCAGCTTCCTCCTCCGCTGCGGCAAGAGCCTGTAAAGTCTCAGCTTCGACCCTGGCTCGTGCTTCCATCTCGGCCCGCAACCGCTCCTGAGCCTTGGCCCTGGTTTCGCTCTCGCTCTTTAGCCTCTCCTCCAGCTCCTGCCTCGCCTGAGTCTGCGTTTCAACTCTGGTTTCAGCCTTAGCCCTGGCCTCGGTCTGAGCTTTTAATTCTTCCTCCAGCTTGCGAATCGCCGCCGCGTGGGACTTCGCCTTTTCCGCAGCTTCCTCCTCGGCTGCCGCAAGAGCCTGCTCAGCCTGAGCCTCGATATTGCCTCTGGCTTCAGTCTCGGCTCGCAACCGTTCTTTCATTTCGGCCCGGGCCTCGGCTTGGGCTTTTAATTCTTCTTCCAATTCCCTTATCTTTGCGACATACGAGCCGGCCCGTTCTTGCGCTCGCGTTTCCGCAGCCGTAAGGGCCTCGGCAGCCTCAGCTTCGACTTTACGGCGTGCCTCCGCTTCGGCACGTAGCCGCTCTTCGGCCCTCGCCTTCGCTTCCGATTGGACCCTTAGTTTTTCTTCAAGCTCCCCAACCGCCGCAGTGTGGAACGCAGCCTCCTGCTCGGCCTCCGCCCTGACTGCCGCAAGAGCCTGCGCAGCCTCAGCTTCGGACGCGGTTCGCAATTCGGTCTCCGCCCGCAATCTCTCCTCGGCCTTTACTCTGGCTTCAGTCTGATCCCTCAGCTTTTCTTCCAGGGCGGTCTTTGCCTGAGCATGGGATTCAGCTACGGCCTCTGTTTTCGCCCTGGCCTCGCTTTGAGCTTTCAGCTCTTCCTCCAGCCTATGGATCGTCGTCGCTTGCAATGCAGCTTCCTGCTCCGCCTCGGCCCTGACCGCCGAGATGGCTTCGGCGGTTTCGGCCTTGCTCTTGGTGAGCTCCTCGTTACCCACCCTGAGCCTTTCCTCAAGGGCGGCCCTTTCCTCCGCTTGTATCCGCGCGTCGCGCTCGGCCTGCGACCGAGCTTCGCTCTCGCCCTTTAGCCTCTTCTCTAATTCCCTCCCGGCCTGAGTCTGCGTTTCAGCTCTGCTTTCAGCTTTTGCCCTGGCTTCGGTTTGGCTCTTTAGTTGCTTCTGAAGATCACGTATCGTGGCAGCATAGGACTTCGCCTCTTCCTCGGCCTGTGCCTCGGCCGCGACAAGAGCCTGAGCCGCCTCGGCTTCCACTCTGCTGCGTGCCTCTGCTTCAGCGTGCAGTCGTTCTTCGACTCTGGCCGCAGCTTCCGATTGACCCCTCAGTTTCTCTTGCAGCTCCCTCACAACAGCCGTGTGCAACGCCACCTTTTCTTCCAACTCTGTTCTGGCTGCTGAAAGAGCATCTTTGGCCTCGGTCTCAATTCTGGCTCGCGTTTCGCTCTCGGCTCGCAAGCTCTGTTCGACATTAGCGCGCGCTTCAGCCTCCGACTTGGCCCTCTGCTCCGCCTGATCCCGGTAGTTTGCCTCCTTCTCCGCTCTGGCCTTGGCCTTCACGATCTCTTGGGCCTGGGCTTCCAGCCTCTTTTGCGCTTTGGCCACTGCTTTGCGGTAAGCATCGGCTTTTTCCTGAAGCTCAGTATTCGACTGCGTCTGAGCCTCGGCCACCTCTTGCGCACTGGCTCTCTGCTGTGCTTGTACCTGGGCCTCCTGCTCGGCGATAGACCTGGCTTCGGCTTCGGCCCCCAGCTTTTCCTCCAATTCACCTATCGCCGCTGCGTGTGTTCTCGCCTTTTCATCGGTCTCCGCCTTAGCCGCTGCAAGAGCCTGAGCCGCCTCTGCTTCCACTCTGCGGTGCGATTCTGCCTCAGCGTGCAGTCGTTCTTGGAATCTGGCCGCAGTTTCCGATTGACCCCTCAGTTTCTCTTCCAACTCGCTCACAACGGTCGCGTGCAACGCCGCCTTCTCCTCCAACTGCGCCTTAGCCGCTGAAAGAGCTTCTTTCGCCTCGTCTTCAATTCTGACCCGCGTTTCGGTCTCGGCCCTCAGCCTCTCTTCGACCTTGACCCGTGCTTGCCCTTCAGCTCTGGCTCGATTTTCCGCCTCAAGGCGGGCCGCCGCCTCCAATTCCGCCCTTGATTCAGCCCGGCCCTTGCCTTCGGTCTGAGTCCTGAGCTTCTCTTGAAGTGCCGTCGCAACGGCCGCCTGCAACCCGGCCTGCTCTCGCGCTTCTGCTTTGGCGGCAGCGAGGGTCTCGGCAGCTTCCCTCTTGAAATTGGCTCGTTCCTCGTCTGCGACCCGGAGTCTTTCCTCGAGTTTGGCCCGGGCTTGCACTTCTTTGCCGGCCTTCTCCCGCTCTTCCCGCCGCGCCATCGCCTCGGACTCGGCCCTTGATTCCGCTCTTGCTCGTTCCTGGGCCTGAGCCTGAGCTTCCCGTTCGGCATTTGCCCTGGCTTCGGTTTCGGCTTTCAACCTTTCTTCCAACTCCCTTGTCACTGCACTTTGGGATTTGGCCTCCGTCCCGGCCACTGCAAGAGCCTGTGCAGCCTGAGCTTCGATCCTGGCTCTCGCTTCAGCCTCCGCTCGCAACTGTTCTTCAACATTGGCCCGGGCCTCGGCTTGAGCTTCTAATCCTTGCTCCAGCTCCCTTATCCTTGCAGCGTATGAGTCGGCTTTCTCCTGCGCTCGTGTTTCAGTAGCCGCAAGGGCCTCAGCAGCCTCAGTTTCGGCTCTGCTGCGTGCCTCCGCTTCGGCGCGCAGCCGCTCTTCCACTCTGGCCTTCGCTTCCGATTGGACCCTTAGTTTTTCTTCAAGCTCCCGAACGGCCGCAGCATGGGATGCAACCTCCTGCTCGGCCCCCGTCCTGATTGTCGCAAGAGCCTGTGCAGCTCCAGTCTCGATCCTGCTTCGGGTCTCAGTCTCCGCGCGGAGCCTCTCTTCCACCCTGACCCGCGCCTCAGCCTCCGACCTGGCCCGCGTTTCAGCTTCCTTTCGAGCAGCCAGTTCAGAGTCAGCCCGCGATTCCGCTCTGCCCCTGGCATCGGCTTGAGCGTTCAGCCTCTGCTCCAAGTCTCGCACAAGCGCCGCATGAGATACGGCCTTTTCCTCCAACTCCGCCTTCGCCGCCGCGAGGGCCTCTGATATCTCGGCTTGGAGCCTGTCTCGTTCTTGCGTTTCGGTCTCGAATTTCGCTTGCAGCTCCCGAACCGCGGCGGCATGAGACTCGGCCATTTCATCCGCCTGCGCTCTGGCTGCCGCGAAGGCCTGTGCAGCTTCGGCTTCGACCCTGGTCAGCGTCTCTGCCTGCGCGCGTAATTCTTCTTCAACTCCGGCCCTCTCTTGCGCCTGGATCCGAGCCTCCTGCTCAGCCTCGGCTCGTATTTCACGTTCGGCCCGCAGCTTCTCTTGCAGGTCCCTTGTTGCTGCTGCAAGTGACTCAGCTTCTTCTTCGAACTTCGCCCTGGCCGCCGATAGAGCCTCAGCAGCTTCGGCTTCGACCCTGGCTCGAACCTCAGTTGCAGTCCTGAGTTTCTGCTCGACCTGGGCCCGCGCCTCGGCCTCGGCCTCGGCTTTCTGTTCCGCTTCGGCCCTGGCTTTGGACTCGGCACCAAGCCTTTCCTCTGCTCTGGTGATCGCTTCAAAATAAACGGTCTTCTCAACCCTTGTCCTGGCAGCCGCTTCAGTCTGGGTTTCAGCCCTGGCCTCAGCCTCGGCTCGGGCTCGGGCTTCGGCTTCAGCCTTCTCTTCCGCTTGGGCCCTTGTTCTGGATTCGGCCCTTAGCCTCTGTTCCGCCCTGGCAACGGCCTCGATAAGAGCCTTTCTTTCAGCTTTCTCCCTGGCCTTGGCCTCAACTTGTTCTTTCGCTTCGGTTTTGGCTTGCACCCTGGCCGCCGCTGCGGCCTCCGCCGCGGCCTTCTTTTCAGCTTTGGCTCTTACTTTTGCCTTTCGCTTGTTGACGCAAGGAACCAAAGGATGGTGAGGCCAGTGTTTCTCACCGCATATACTGCACGTCGGCACAAACTTCTCATCGGACGAGTTAGCCTTCCCTTGACTTGTATCGAGGTTTGGCTGACCTCTTAGCTGAGATTTCTTGTCATCGATACCCATCAGTGCGTAATCCCTACATCCAAACTCCACGGCATTGTGGTAGCCAAGTAATGAAGTAACGACCCAACTCCAGGCGAACAGACTATCATCTCGATTGAGTTTTTTCAAGCGCACAAACCTTCAAAAAAAACATCAACAATAATAATGGACCAATCACAGAGCCAGCCGTAAGAACGCCGTTCCGCTCAGGCTTTTCCAAAGCAGGTTTTTTTCAGCTTCACGTTTTGGCCATGATTTCCGTTGGATTCCTCCGCAAATCGAAACTCAGCGGCGGCCTTGACAGCGGGGCAAGAAACAGTTAAAATAAGTGTTTGTCATACGCGAAACGCAGAAAAACCGCAACGTGTGATGGTAGGAGACAGTGAAGCATGGAACCGGGGCATCTCCAGCCTGCCGACACTCATAATCTCGAGAGGTTCATCAATATCCTCGAAACGCCTTTCAGCAAGGTTTGCAGGGTACTCGGCCTGGAGGAGACTGAACCGGTGGGCTTCCTGGAAATCGAGAACTGTATTTTCATGTTCGACGGTGAAAAAGGATACGTCTTCACCGGTGCGGTCATCATGGGGGAGACTTACGGTTTCTTCGGCATCAGAGTCGGAGCGAACTGGCTCGAGGCCGCCGGCAAGCTTGAATCACAGGGATTCAGGCAAGCCAGTGACCTTGAGCGTTTCACGAAGCCAGGGGAGGACTTTTCAGTGAGCGTTTATCTGTATCCCGACGACTCTCCCGATACGTCCTCGTCCACGGTCAAAGATTATTCCGTTTGTGTGCGTTATGGCCACACGCTTTGATGCGGGTGTCCGCCCACAACGCCAAGACGCGCCTACACCGGTATCGTGCAGTTCATCATCGTCGCGTATGCCCGCCGCATCCATCAAATAGGTACCAGGATTATGTGCGCAAAAAAAGGAGCGGGCCGAGGCAAGGAGTCAGGAGAAAATAGAACTCAGCCCGCTCACGGGTCCCCCCCGACCCTGCATTATTATACGATTACAAACGGATGTGAGTTCAGGGCGGAACGGAACCTTATGCCTCAGCCGCTGCAAAAACTCCGTGCTTTCGGCAAGGATTATCGATTGTACTGTTTGTAAGTTTGTCCGGGTGAGATCGCGGAACGGTCCTGTGAAATCCAAGCACAATGCGGATGGACAGCAATCCGCATTGCCGTATCTGGCCGGCCAAAGCGCAGCAGAAAGACCGGCAGATCAGTTGCCCGTCTATCTGCCAACGAAAAGCGACGCCTCGCCGGTAAACGAACGGCCGCTCTTGAGCTTGCCAACCACTTTCACCTGGACTTGGCCATCGTCAGGTATCGCAGCCGCCAGCTCAGCCTTATCGAACAGCGCGATGACCTTCGCCGTGGCGCCTGTCCCATACACAAGCTGCCTTTTCGCCCTGACCCTGCCCGGGTAGAGTGTGGGCAGCACGTCTTTGACGTCGTCTTTCCCAATGCCCGGCGGCAGTATCAAGACAGCCTGCACTTCGTACGTATCGCCTGTGCGATTGATCGACTCGGGTACCATTCGCATCAGTTGGACTCTCAGCGGGCTATCGCCCGCCACAACGTCAACACTTGCCGTGGCCGGCGAGGTTTGGCCGCTGGTTACGGTGGCCAGATTCGTGATTGTTGCCAGAGGCGACAAGCCCTGTTTGACCCGCGCCGTCAATTCCAGATACGTCGAGGACCTCGGGGCCAGCGTGGAATACGTCCACGTGTACGCATGCGACTTCGCGTCGTATCGTCCGAAGGAACCGTCGCCAGCCGCCGAGACGAAGCTCAGCTCCTGCGGCAGGGTATCGACAATAGAAACATTGGTTAGGGCAGAATCGTTGTCGTTATTGAAGCGAATGGCGTACACAAGAGTCTCGTTCGTACCAATGTACTCGATTTCCCCGACAACGCTGCCCACAACATACTTGCTCAGGCTCGGAACGCTGTAGAATGTGACGGCTTGAGCACTCGCTGCGGCCGGGCGCGTTTGATCACTGTCGATGGTCACAGAATTCGTGATCGTCATGCCTGGAACGACGTCTTTGTTGACCTGCACAACGATATCCAACAGCGTCGGCGACTTCGCAGGGGACAGCGAGGTATATGACCACGTGTACGTATGCGTCTTGGGATCGTATCGTCCGAAGACGCCGGAATCATCAGACCTGGCCCTGACGAAACTTGCCTCTTTCGGCAGGACATCGACAATGAACACGTTGTTTACCGGTGTGTCGTTCTTGTTTTGGAAGCTAATGGCGTACGTGATTTTCTCACCGGCACTGACCCACTTGGGCTCGCCCTCAACGGCTCCGACGATACTTTGGCTGATGCTCAGCGGATCAAGGTACATGACGGCATCGACGCTTGCCGTGGTGGGCGAGGTCTCGTTGCTGTCAATAATCGCGGAATTCGTTATGACTGTGCCCGGGGCCACATTCGGATTGACGCGAACAACCAGCCCCAAACAGACCGACGATCCGGGCAGCAAGAATGGGTACGACCATGTATAGCTGTGCGTGACAGCATCGTACACCCCATACGCCTTGCCCTCGCCGGCTGCCACAAAGCTCACTTCGTCCGGAAGAACGTCAACAACGGTGACTTCTGTCACGCTAAAATCGTTGTCGTTGTTGTCGAAGCAAATAGTGTACGTGATAGGTTCATTGATATCGACTCCCTTGATTCGATCATCAGCGCCCCCAAAGACACTCTTGGTCAGGTTGAGAGGGTTGTTCATCGTAACAACGCTTGCACTTGTTGTCGTTCGCGGTATTTCATTGCCCTTGATAGTCGCGGAATTCACAATGGTCTTGCCGATCTCGACGCCTTTGGACACCTGAACCGTTAACCCGAGTCTATCGGATGATCCCGGTGGAACAGAAGGGTAAGACCATCTATAGGTTCGTGTCTTTGAGTCGTACCGTCCGGTTCCGCCGCCATCATCAGCTCTCACGAAGGTCACCCCGTCCGGAAGCACGTCAAGAATCGACACATCGGTTGCCGTGTAACTATTGTTGTTGTCGAAGTGAATCTCATACGTGATCGTCTCGCCCGGCCCCACGGGTCGAACTCCGTTAACAGCGGCGCCGCCCGGGCCTTCGACAACGATCTTTCTGAGATTCAGCGGATTGTATCCAATCTGTTTGACCGGAATCGCCAGACCGGTTGGATTGCCAATGTCGAAGACACTGTCGATCCGTTTGAGCCCTGTATCATAAACCAGAAGGCTATCTCCGCCGGGCTCGTTGTTTCTGCCGGTACTCATGTACACCAGGCCCGTATCCGGGTCCACGGCAAGGCCCATGACGCCCGCATCGAGCTCCACCTGAACCTCTCTCTTGATGCCCGTGGGCAGGTGGTACTGAGCAAGGTATGTATTTCCTGCATACCCGGCGCCGGTATATACGAAACCGTTCTGGACATCCACGGCAACACTTATTGCAATACGGCTGAGCGTCAGGGTGTTGACCAGGTTCCAGTTTGAGGTACTATACACAGTGACTACGTTACTGGCGTTTGCTACGTAGAGCAGGTCGTCGATTTCATCCAGGGCAATCCCATAGGCGGAAGCCCTCTCCAGAGGGAATGGCGAATCCCGTACAGGCGTCAATGTAGCAGTCTGCGGATTCCAGTCATACACGTACAGCCTATTCTCGCCGCGATCAACCGTGTACAATAGTTTCTTCCCGTGGTCGTAAACAATGCCGGCCAAATCCATCGCATCAGGCGCGACTGTTGCGCCTGCGTCCGTCATGGTTATGGGGTCCAGCAACTGAATCACGTCATCACCCTCATACGTGATGAACGCGTATCCGGAATCCGAGTCAATGGCTATGCCCACCGCACCCAACATGTGATCGGGTATGTCGTGCTGAGCCTGAAAGGTCAACGTACCATCCCCTCCAATATCGTATGCTTGCACGGGCAATGTTCTCTCGTCATTACTGGCCCAGATATCCGAAAGGACATACAGCGATTTCGCCGTTGCAGTCATCGGGAAGACGGTCATTCCTACGGCCAGTACAAGGAGAATCACAAGAATTCGGGCCATGGTAATAGTCTCTATGTTTTTGCCATTCATAATCTGGTTCTCGCAAAAAAATGCGTGCATATTCCGGTTTACAACGCGCAAACGCCTCTTCGGGTTCGTCCCTGTCGCGGCTCGGACATAAAATGAGCTGATTTTTGGGGGGGAAAACTAATGAGAGAAAGCGTTTTCACCACACCTCCGTGTACCACCATTCTTAAGTATATATCATTTGCACACAACTGTCAAGAAGCTACAACCAAGATTACCATCTCAGAACAAAGATAGAACCTCACGAAATCGCACCTATTGTGCCCCATGTTCAAGCCAACCACAATTTGTAGTGGCTGGAGCAGTCCATCTCCAATCTTGAAACAACCACCGGAATCAAACCGGCAGCGCTTATGAGAAACCTCTGTCCATCCCCTCGGTGGAAAACCGGTCCTCTAAACACAGTATAAGTGCCACCGCAGCCACGAAATGTAATGCTTCTTCGCCAATCTTTGCTAAGAAATCGCAGAGGGTCAGCCGCAGCTATCGGCTTGGCCCGTGTCAGAGCACAAAGTCTGCCACAGAAGATCGTCCTTCCACAGTCCCTTACATCATAGTCACGACACCGTGCACCTCCCACATCTTTATTTCCAGGCTCCGCCGGACGGGAAAACTTGTATTCCCGAGGCAGGTCCGGCATAATAGAATGGCGAACTTGGGGGCCTGAAGCAGAGTTGACGTGAAAACCAGACTGTCGCTCAAATAGTAGCAGGGCGGTTTCGCGGCTGAGGCAAATCGGATAGTGTCAACAAGGAGACGACAGATGAGGCATCTGGCCGTTGCAGCAGCGTTTCTAAGAGTGGTTCTTGTGTCTTGTGTCACCCCGGCGGCTTACGCCGGGCAGGCCGACGGCGAGTATCTCTCACCCCTGGAGGTGGTAGCTGACAATGCAGGCAAGACTTTGTATGTCGCCGAGGCTACGGCCGGGCAAGTAAGGGTCATGGACGTTCAGATCGGCAGCGATGGCCGCCGGTCCCTCAGATTCGAGAAGGCTATTGCCATTCCCGCTCAGCCAAGCGGTCTGGCCTTATCGCCCGACGGTTCAAAGTTGTATGTCAGCGCAGCTTCACCTGACGGCTGTGTCTTTGTACTGGACCCGAAAACAGGCAAAGTGACCGGGCAATTTCGGGCCGGCCATACGCCCACTGCCCCCATAGTGAGCCCTGACGGCAAAAGACTCTACGTCTGCAACCAGTTCAACAACAACGTTTCCGTCATAGATACGGCTTCGGGCAGGGAACTGACGAAGATCGCGGTCCTGCGCGAGCCCGTTGCCGCCGCGATCACCGCCGACGGCCGGACCCTTTTTGTGGCTAATCATTTGCCCGCCGGCGTGGTCGATGGGGATTACGCGGCAGCGGAAGTCTCCGTCATCGATACGACCGCCGGCAAGGTCGTAAGTTCCATAAAGCTTCCAAACGGCAGCGCCTCCCTGCACGAGATCGCCATCGTTCCCGGCGGCCAATACGCTTACGTGACCCACGTATTAGCCCGCTACCAGCTTCCAACCACCCAGCTCGAACGCGGCTGGATGAACACCAACGCCCTGACCATCATCGACGTTCCGAACAGGACATTCGTGAATACCGTCCTTCTCGACGACGTCGATCTCGGCGCCGCCAACCCCTGGGGCGTTGCCTGCACCGCGGATGGCAAGTATATCGGCGTCACCACCGCCGGCACTCACGAGCTAAGCATTATCGACAGGGCCGGGCTTCACGATAAGCTCGCCAGGGCTGCAAAGGGTGAAAAGGTTTCCGATGTCACGTCATCGGCCGACGACGTGCCGAATGATCTTGCATTTCTGGTGGGACTCAAAAGGAGGGTAAGACTGGGCGGCAACAGCCCTCGCGGCCTGACTTTTATCGGCAGCACAGCTTATGTTGCAGAGTACTTCACCGACAGCCTCGGTGTGGTGGACATCGGGCCTGACGCCCGGCCGGGGGCTGAGTCGATTCCGCTCGGCGCCGCCAAACCGATGACCGCCGTGCGTAAAGGCCAGATGCTGTTCAGTGATGCCTCGCTGTGCTTTCAGAAGTGGCAAAGCTGCGTGAGCTGCCACCCGGGTCCCGGACGTACCCATGCGCTGAACTGGGACCTCATGAACGACGGCCTTGGCAATCCCAAGAACACCAAGAGCCTTCTTCTCGCTCACCGGACGCCGCCCGCGATGTCCCTGGGTGTCCGGGCCGACGCCGAAACCGCTGTTCGATCCGGCATCCGGTTTATCCAGTTCGCCGTCCGTCCGGAAGAAGATGCCGTGGCAATAGATGAGTACCTCAAGTCCCTCAAGCCCGTCGCGAGCCCCTATCTCGTCAGGGGCGAACTTTCCAAACGGGCGCGGGCCGGCCGAAAGCTGTTCAGCACCGCAGGATGCGCATCGTGCCACGCGGCAGAGCTCTATACGGACATCAAGACGTATGACGTTGGCACCGGCAGGGGGCTTGATCAGCGCCGAGGATTTGACACTCCGACCCTGATCGAAGTCTGGCGGACCGCGCCGTATCTGCACGATGGCCGGGCAGCAACCGTCGTGGACGTGCTGAAGAAATTTAACCCGGATAACGCACATGGACGAACATCAGGTTTAACCGACAGCGAAATAGAAGATCTCGCGGAATTCGTTCTGTCTCTGTAAGCCGTTCGGCAAGCCCACGGCCAAGTGCACTTGCGACGCCGAAGAGATGGGCATGAATCATAGCCGCAGATGCCGTCCTGAGTCTGGTCTAAGGAGAGCACCGAGCACTCGGAGAAATAGTCAAAAATCGCTTTGAAACCGCTGATACACGCAGATTAACGCTGATGATGATTAAGAATCCGCACCCAAGCGTGTTACTGACTGTAAACGCGCATTGAATGACTTTCTCCGTCAGTTGTTTCATCTGACTCTTATTCAAATCTGCGTCCATCGGCGTTCATCTGCGGTTCCAAGACAGTCTTTTGTTGTTCGTCGCTCGTATCTCGAATGAATGATCTGCGGTTCCGTTCTATTGCGGTGCGTTTTCCCACCACAGACGCGGATAGTCCTTCCCTTCGAGAATCCACCAGGTCTCTACGGCATCCGCTTGGTCAGGCGGATATCGTCGATATAGATCCTCCCGGTTCCGCCGGGCTTGGGGTTCTTGCGGTCGCCGACGCCAATATACATCTTCTTGACCGAAGCAATGTCCACGCCCCCCGCTCGCACATCCGCCAGGGCGATGTGCCACTTCTGCCACTCGGTCGCCAGCACCGCATCCGCATCCGGGTGGACCACCACTGCGATCCGCCCAGCACTGTCCTCAATCCCCACGTATAGCGGGTCCCGCCCATTTCCCGCCTTGCCCCGGAAGTACAACGTCAAGGTGTCCGCTTCGCCAATGGACCAATCCTGTGGTATCTCCCAGGTCCGCTCAGCCTCTGAATACCACGGCGTATTCACATCGTTGTAGTCCATCGGCATGGACTGCCGACCGCTGTGGACAATCTCCTGCTCGGCAAACGGCGAAAATATATTGCCGACAAACGAACCGGTGCCGTTGCCGGGGTAGTTCGGCTCGGGCTTGATCCAGCCCGATCCATCAAGCCAAGTGTGGAAGATGGCTTGCCCGGCCTTCACGTCATCCGTATAGCTCTCGAAGTCATCAACAACGCTGATGTAGTCGGCGGTAGTGAAGCTCCAGACCTTGCCTTTCCATGGACTCCATGGATCGTTTTCATCGACCCCATCGACTCTCCAGTAGTAAGTCGTATTCGATTTGAGAACACCGGGGTCGTAAGCGGCCAATTCTGACGGTTGGCGACCCCGATAGGTGACCGGAGTCTGGGGTGTCGCCCCGGCGACGTCATTTGTATCTTCCCCTAAGTACACATCATACTGCAGACCTGGTTCTCCAGGCACCCAAGTCACAACTACCGCTTGGGCGACATCGCGTGCGCCTGCCGCCGGGTAGGGACGTTTGACACAGTCCGTGGTCGTGAAGCTCCAGACGCTGCCCCTCCGCGGGGCGTTGGGATCGGCTCCGTTGACCTCCTCGATTCGCCAGTAGTAAGTCTTGCCCCATTCCAGAATTCCGGGATCGTACGTGGTCGTTTCGGCAGCCTGTCGTCCGCGATAAATCCCTTGGGTCTGGCTCGTTGCATTGGCAACGGTTACTCTATCATCGGCGAAGTACACATCATGATAGAACTCCGCGCCCCCATGGATCCATCGCAGAATCGCCAAGCGAGAGACGTCACGCGCACCATCCGCCGGATCAGGCGAGCGCGCCCACCCATACTGCCACCACAGGCGCGGATAGTCCTTGCCTTCGTCAATCCACCATAAGTCCTCTGTGCCATTGGCCGTCTCGCCCGCGAAGTCCCAACCTGCATCGGTGAACGTCTTGGCCGTCTGCATCTCCGCCGTGGTCTTGCCTGTGCCCCCTGCACTCGTGGCTTGGCCCGAAGTCTCGATATCCCAGAAGTTCGAATGGATGATACCCAGGCCGAAGCCCACGAGGCCGCCGACCTCCTTAGCACCGCTGACCGGGCCGGTGCTGTAGCACTGGCTCACATAACCACTGGAATTATTTCCACCCACCAGCCCGCCGACACCGCTGACTGCACCGGTGTTGTAGCATTGTGTCACAGTGCCAGAATTCGACCCCACCAAGCCACCGCTGCCGTTGACCGCCCCGCTGTTGAAGCACTGGGTCACTGTGCCATGGTTCGATCCCACCAAGCCACCGCCGCCGCTGACCGTTCCGCTGTTGAAGCACTGGGTCACAGTGCCAGAATTCGACCCCACCAAGCCACCGCCGCCGCTGACCGTTCCGGTGTTGTAGCATTGTGTCACTGTGCCAGAATTCGACCCCACCAAGCCACCGCCGCCGCTGACCGTTCCGGTGTTGCGGCATTGAGTCACAGTGCCATGGTTCGACCCCACCAACCTGCTGCACCCGTTGACTGTGCCCGCGCTGTAGCAGTTGGTCACATCGCCGTCATTCCACCCCACGATCCCACCAACGTAGCTGCCCCAACCGGGGACATTGACATCCACCACCCCGAGATCCTTGACTTCAGCGCCAGATGCCAATCGGCTGAATAGTCCAAGATAGCCCTCGCCCCTGTCATCCCTGATGGCCAGATGCGAGATCGTGTGGCGATTACCATCAAAAATGCCTCCAAATGAGTAGGGCCAATCGTCGCCTATCGGATACAAACGAATGCCCGTCAGATCAAGGTCTTCGATCAGCCTGAAGTGGCAGGTCATGAGCCTTGGGTTGTTAGCAATGCGGTTCAACTCCTCCGGTCTTGAGATCAGATAAGGCTCATCCGGCTCGCCGGTTCCTCCGGAGAAACTCGGCAGCCCGAATCGGGCCGGGATTTGCCACCATAGCAGGGGGTATCCGCCCTCCTCAGGCTCGGCCCAGATATCGTGAAGGCCGTCCGCCTGACCGACAAAATCCCACCCCACCGCCGTGAAGGTCTTCGGGTCCTTCATCTCCGCCGTGCTCTTCCCGACGCCGCCGGCACTGGTCGTCTGGCCGGAGGTCTGGATGTCCCAGAAGCTCGAATTGATGCTGCCCGTGCCGCCGACGAAGGGGGCCGAGTTGATGCCCACGAGGCCGCCGACGTACTGATTCCCGCTGACTGAGCCGCTGCTGTAGCTCGTAGCGATGCGGCCACCCTCGTTGGCGTTGGAGCCCACGAGGCCGCCGACATAGTAACTACCGCTGACCGAGCCGCTGCTGTAGCTCGCGGCGACGCTGCCATAATAGTTGGAGCCCACGAGGCCGCCGACAGAGCTACTACCGCTGACCGAGCCGCTGCTGTAGCTCGCGGCGACGCTGCCCTCGTTGATGCCCACGAGGCCGCCGACAGAGCTACTACCGCTGACCGAGCCGCTGCTGTAGCTCGCAACGATGCGGCCACCATTGTTGTAGCCCACGAGGCCGCCGACGTTCCCGTCGCCGCTGATCTCTACTGCTTCCAGGCCGAGATTGGAGACACTTGCAGTAGAGCGTAAATACCCGAAAAGGCCCAGGTAGCGGTCGCCTTGGATATGGAGATTGCCGATCACATAGCCGCTGCCGTCAAAGCTCCCTCCAAACGACGGGATCACGGCCATGGACCAAGTAATCCCCGAGAGATCGACGGACTGGGCCAGACGGTAGTGGGCCAGCGGCTCGAACCACACGGTGCCCAATTCCCGCGCATCGCGAATCAGATAGGGCTGCTCGGCCGTTCCTCGTCCTTCCGGCATCAACGGACGGTTGCCGCCCTGATACTGCAATCGAGGATAGTCACCTGGCGCGACCTGCCAATAGTCGCAGGTGCCGTTGGCCACTTCATTGGCGAGATCCCAACCGGCACTCAGGAAGGTTTCGATGTTCTGCATCTGGGCCGTGGTCTTGCCTATGCCGCCGGCACTGGTCGTCTGGCCGGAGGTCTGGATGTCCCAGAAGCTCGAATTGATGCTGCCCGTGCCGCCGAAGGGGACCGAGTTGATGCCCACGAGGCCGCCGACAGAGCTACTACCGCTAACCGAGCCGCTGCTGTAGCTCGTAGCGATGCTGCCCCCGTTGTAGCCCGCGAGGCCGCCGACATAGCTACTACCGCTGACCGAGCCGCTGCTGTAGCTCGCAACGATGCGGCCACCATTGTTGGAGCCCACGAGGCCGCCGACGTACTGATTCCCGCTGACTGAGCCGCTGCTGTAGCTCGTAGCGATGCTGCCCCCGTTGGAGCCCACGAGGCCGCCGACAGAGCTACTACCGCTGACCGAGCCGCTGCTGTAGCTCGCAACGATGCGGCCACCATTGTTGGAGCCCACGAGGCCGCCGACGTTCCCGTCGCCGCTGATCTCTACTGCTTCCAGGCCGAGATTGGAGACACTTGCAGTAGAGCGTAAATACCCGAAAAGGCCCAGGAGTCTTGCTCCCTTTATCGTCAGATGAGAGATCGTATGCCCCTTGCCGTCGAAGGTGCCGCTGAAAGAAGTCCCCCGGAACAAACCCCACTTATCGGTGGGGTCTGTATCCGGTGCGATGACGGCTTTGTCGAAGACCTTTCGGCCGGGGAGGTTCGGGTCCAGGTCGATGTCGGCGGTCAGGATAAAGTCCTTGTCGTAATCGTCGGGAGTCTCGCCCAGGAGCATCAGGTCCTCTGCCGTAGCGATCTGGTAGGGGTCGTTAGGCTCTCCCGTCCCGCCGCTGTATTTGGCGTAGGCAGGCAGTACAAACAGACACGTGATCAAGGTTAGAAATAGAGTTCTCATGGTCCATATCCTCCAATGCTGAGGCAAACCGCAGTCACGTATGAAACCGCCATAACGGAAACTCGAAGCACGAAACCCGAAACCCGAAACAAATTCAAATCTCGAGTGACAGAAAAAGTCAAACACGGGCCACAGGCCCGTCGGTCTTGAATATTATGATTTCGTTCATTCATGCTTGTTTCGGGCTTCGATATTCGCATTTCGGATTTCCACCACCCAGTGGTTTATCGGCGTTCATCAGCGTTCATCTGCGGTTCCAAACTGTTCCTGTGGTTGAGCAGCCTGTGGCTACGCGATGAGATCAGGCAAGGGATTGTCCGCACGATTTGTGCATTTCTCGCCGTCGCCATGTTTCGATCTCCTCCGGCTGCCTTTCGGGCCGCTGAACGAACGTCTCGCTGTACACTTGCTCTAATGAACGAAACGACTTAAACCGGCAAGAAAGTAACTCTACAGGTGCCAATGATGATTGTATCAGATGGTTGTCACGAAGGTCAACAACAAAATCCCGGCCTTGTCCCCTCACTTTGTGGCTGGCAGCGGTGTAAAGATTATTCTATTTCCACGATGGCCTCGGTCCAGAAGGGCAGGTTCCATCGCTCCCACTCGACGTTGGCAGTGAGCACATAGGTTCCGGGGGTGATAGAGGCCCCTGCACGAAGCTCGAAATCCACTTGTTGCTCAGTTCTCGCAGGGACCGTCACCGAAGCCTTTCTGGGTAGCGAATCCAACCCGGGGGGCAGGTTAAGCGAGGCCGCAAAATCATGTGCGACGTTGGAATGATTGAACAGCCTCAAGCTGATCTCGACCGTCTGGCCCGGCTTGGCCTTGCAGCCGTATGGATAGAAGCCAATCCATTGCTCGTCGATGCCGTAGTTCGGCTCGTCCCAGGGAAGAAGCTCGGCAAGAAGCGTTTTGCGTTTGGCCAGAGTCTGCGTTATGAGGTCGAGCTGTGCGGCGCTGAAACTAAACGTCGGGACGACGTGCTGGTTGATAAGCAACGTCCCCGCGGGGATTTTTCGCAGCAGGCCCAGGCAATAAAAATAACCCATCGACTCGTGCAGAAAATTGCGATTGAGCAAACAATAGTCGTCGATTCCCGAAGGGGTGAAGGAGTCGCCGATGAAGAAGATTTTCTCAGCCCCGTCTTTCTCGACAAGCAGTGCATCGTGGTAGATTGTCTGGCCGGGGAAGTCGTGGAATGTAAACGTGAATTCTTTCCATCGCATCTTGTGGGCTTCCGGCATGACCTTGATGTTGGAGATGGGATTGGGGGTGAGGCAGGGCAGGCGATACGCACCGGGGTGTTCGAGGATATCGACAGAAGGACCCGTCGCGTAAACGGGACACTTGAACTCCGCGAGGCAGGCGCCGACGTTGTCCGTGTGGTCGTCGTGATAATGTGTGATGAAGAGGCCCTCGATATGGGTCAGCCTGCCGGCGTCTCGCAGCTTGATGATTTCGTCGATGATGCGGCGGCTGCCGCAGTCGATTAGAAAGCCCGACCGGTCGCCGGAAATGATCAGACGCGAGTTGGCGATGGGCACGATCCATTCGGGGGGCCTGTCGTTAATTACCTCCGCCCAGGGCATCCAATCGACTTTTAGATCGTCGCCGAGGACACGCCGGGCAAGGATGTCGTAGTTGCTCTTAAAATACCAACGGCCCGCGCTGATGGATAAGTAATTCTCGTAGAGTCTGCGGAGCCGTTCTATCAAGAGGTTGATGGATTCAACTGGCTCACGGATGACCGGTCCCCGAGCCGGAACAAGGATGTCGGGCTTCTCTGCGGCGATCTTTTGCAGGCTTTCGATCAGAACACCCATGCGACCCGCCCAGCCGTGATAGCCGCCGATCTTTGCTTCCGCGACGGCATCCTGGAGCGAGTACAGGTCGAACAGTTGTCCGTCGCCATAGATAATATCGCCCACGAAGGCGTATTTGACCCCGTCGATTTCAATGAGGTATGAAACCGCGTTGCGGCTGTAGCCGGGCGTATCGATGACCCTGATGGGAATCCCTCGCCGGGAAAAATCCTCACCGGCTTTCACGGTTCGAGCGATATTCAGGGACGTGGGCAGAATCTTGGTCCCCTGTTGGGCGTAGTCATGGAACCGGCGGGTTCTAAAGTCGCTCCAGAATTTCTCGACATTGGTGAACCTGTCGGCATCAGCGTCAGGCACGATGGCGGCTGCACCTTTTTCGACGAGCCCTCGCCCCGCCCAAACCACGTCACGCCGGCTGTCGGTGAACAGGACCATTTCCGCCTGCTCGATTTTGCCGCTCGGATCGCCATAGATGACTAACCGTGCATTGTCTTTCTCAATGCACGCACCGTTGACCGGCCCCGGGAGCAGTGACACGTGATCGCTGAGTTTGACGGCTGTCTCGTCCCCGGATGGACCCGCCAAAGACAGAATCGGTAAAAGAACAATGCTCGCCGCAATCAGGCTTCTCATGATTTCCCTTCCAGAAAATCTCAGGTCCCAATTCTCTAACATACCGACAGGATAACATGACATGCTGATAACGCAAGGGCCGTTGCATCGCAAGAAACACATCAAAAAAGCCGGCGACTTCCTGAGATTTACCCAAGTTTTCTCGCAGATGACGGCAGGCCCCTGTGATATACTTATGTTTTTGAAAGGAAAGGATAGAGAGATGAAGACACAATCGTTTCACACATCACCGGTTGCAGCGAACAAGTCTGAATCCCACACGAATATCTCCCGCCGGCGGTTCATGCAGTCGGGCGTGGGAATTGCGGCGTTAGGATGGAGCGGGTTGACATCGCTCGGCGCCGGGCAGAAGCCTTCTCACCGCCGCCCGAACGTTCTTTACGTCTTCTCCGATATGCAGCGGGCCACCTCGCTCGGCTGTTATGGCGATCCGAACGTTCGCACGCCGGCGCTCGATGCCTTCGCCGGGCAGGGGGTCCGCTTCGACGCGGCGATGTCGAACACGCCGGTCTGCTGTCCCCATCGGGCCTGCCTGATGACAGGCTTGTACAGCCATCACAATGGCGTCGTGAGCAATGGCGTCAACTTCACGCGCAAGGCACGGGGCCTCGCCGAGCAGTTCCGCGACGCCGGCTATGTCACAGGCTATGCGGGCAAGTGGCACATTCCGCCAGGATATGGCTCCGAGGACTCCATGCCGCTGGGATTCCCCCGCGATCAAACCGGCGACGGCAAACGAGCAGGCAAGCCGGCCCACGGCCACTACGTGATTGTAACGGCCCGCGACGAAAACGGTCGGGAGGTCGAAAAAGAGGTCTATAAGCCGACCATTTTGGCCGACGAAGCGATTCGATTCATCGAAAAGAGCAGCAAGGGCCAGGCGCCCTGGCTATTTTTCTTGTCGTGGCTCCCGCCTCACACGCCATACGCGGCCCCGAAGGAATTCCGCCAACATTACCAGGGCGAGCTCAAGCTGCCGCCCAATGTCCCGGAAGGCTTGTCCACGGAATACGCACGCGCGTCTCTTCCCGACTACTATGGCATGATCGAGAGTCTCGATGTGGAATTCAAGCGCATCCTCGACGCGTTGGAGCAGGCCGGCGTCGCCGAAGATACGATCGTCTGCTACTCCTCAGACCACGGCGATATGGTAGGCTCGCACGGCTACAAAGCCAAACGCTGGCCCCATGAGGAATCGGCGCGGGTACCATTGCTGATTCGCTATCCGCGCGCGATCCGGGCTGGGCAGGTTATCGCCGATCCTTTCAGCACCGTGGACGTCTATCCGACGCTGGCCGGACTGGTGGGCATTGAGCCGCCTGTAGGCATCGATGGTCTTGACTACTCGCCTCTCTTGACGGGAAAAACCGCTGCCGCGCCGCGCGACTACGCCTTCCTGCAAATGATGTACGCCTACGTGCCCTGGCCCGGCTGGCGGGCCTTTCGCACGCGCCGGTATTCGTACGCCCGAACCGGCGCGGGGCCGTGGCTACTGTTCGACATAGCCAAAGACCCTTACCAGATGAACAACTTAATTGACGATCCCGCATCCAAGTCCCTTGTGAAGGATATGGACAAGCGCCTCGCGGCCATTATGAAGGAATCAGGCGATTCCTGGGACCTGAAAGCCACGACCGGCGATTTGGAGAACTGGGTGCCCGGCGGAGCCAAGCAGAAGAGCCAGAACTTAGGCGTCCCCTGGCCCGGCGGCCAGGTGCAAGCCCCGAGCGAAAAAAAACCCAGCCCCGCCAAGAAAAAGACAGGCAAGCGCAAGAAGGCCAAGAACGCCGGAGCGAGCGAGGGCGAGTGACGCCGCCGTGCAAGACGCGAAACAACCTGAATAGAAAGGAGGCAGTATGCCCATGAAACCTTGTTGCATCTTGTTCCTCTGCGTAGTTGCCATCTTCGTCGGAGGATGTCCATTTCAGGGCTTGGTCTATGAGGAGGATCTCGTCAACGGGTACGCCGTGTGGGCCGCAGACGTGATGGAACAAGCCGCGGTCGTCCACAAAGAGAAGGGAAGTTCTGGAGCCATTGGGGTGGTTCCTCGCACGGTGTTTGCCTATGGCTGGAACGATGATTTCATAATCGCGAAACGTCATCCCGAGAAGAAGGATGGGAAAGTCAACACCAGCTTGACATACTGGTACATCGTCGAGGTGGCATCCGGCAAGGTTCACGGCCCGTTGAGCGAAGACGAATTCAACAAGGTTAGAACTGAACTGAAGGTGCCTGCTGAATTGTCGTTCAAGACCATTCAGTGAATCGGCACAGCAAATAGATTTGTAACATGGGTCCGGCAGAATTGCCGGATTGCCCATGCGGACCGAGTTCAGAAACATGACTGGTTTGAAACGAGCAAAGTGGATGTTGGGAATAGTGGTGTTCGGGCTTATCGTGTCCGGCGTAACTGTATGGCCGGCGGTCCCGGAGCTGAAAATGGCCGTGCACATCGTCTGGGGCGATGGTGAGCCGGCCGGAGTGCTGCACGGCTTCATACTGCGGGCCATCGAGGGGCTCCAGTCCGTTGAAGCAAATTATCCTTTCATGTTGTACGCACACGACTGGCTTGCTTTCGCTCACATCGTGTTGGCAATCCTGTTCGCGGGAGCGATCAGGGACCCTGTCCGTAACGTCTGGGTTGTGCAGTGCGGACTGATCATGTGCGGCCTCGTTCCCGTCTTGGCGGGAATCTGCATCCCAATTCGAGGACTCCCTCTGGTCTGGTTCTGGGTGGATTTCGCATTCGCCCCTGCCGCAGCGTTGCCTCTCTGGATTGCCCTGCGAGACATCAGGCGAGCCGAAGCAGCGGGGTCCGTTGACTCCTGACTCCGCAGCAGGGGGGGGGGCCACAATCAAAACCCACATCGCCGATGAACATCGTGGCGGAGATGGAAGAATTGATCCATCAAAATACATAAATGCCTGCTGTGCCCTTCGGTTTCGCAGCGCGCGCTCGGCATTTCGTTTTCTTTCTCCATGCCCGGTTCCTTACAAGGAAAATGCGCCTGACAGGATTCGAACCTGTGACCTTCGGTTCCGTAGACCAACGCTCTATCCAGTTGAGCTACAGGCGCTTCAACACTAGCGCCGGGCACTATAGCAGGTTCTCGTGTACACTGTCAAGGCTTTTCTGCCGCCGAAACGGAACGCTCACCAGGTATGCGGCACAGCCGCCTCCGATGCCTGAGCCTTTGCCTGCTGGAACGCACCACGTGGGGCCTTCGCAGGTCTTCTTGTGCGATGGGCGAGTCATTCCGGAGCGTGAGCACCGGCGATGATTGTATATTGCGGCCAATTTTTCTTGATTGTAGAGCTTCCAGGTGTGTATAATTGTATTGTTGCCCGGCGGACCTGTGGGCCCGGTGGAAGAATGGCCATGAAAGGCAAATGGCCGTCACTGTTGAGAAAGGCGGAATGAGCCGCTGCTGAAGGAGGCAAGCTATGATTCGGCGAAACGGTTTCACACTTATCGAGCTCCTGGTCGTTATAGCAATCATCGCTATCTTGATGGCAATCCTGATACCGGCCCTCAACGTCGCACGCGAACAGGCGCGGGGGATCTCATGCTCCTCGAACCAAAAGACCCTTGCCCTGGCCTACACCATGTACGCCGGCGAGAACGACGGCTCCGTCTGCGGCGGCTTCGCGGACTACAGCCCCGTCGATGGGGTGCCTCCCTGGGTCATGCCCCCTCTGGATTACGGAGGAGGCAATATCGTTCAGATGAGCAGCGGGGCGGTCACGAGGGAGCAGCGGTATAACGGACTGAAAGCAGGCGTCCTGTACCAGTACGTCAAGAATGTGCAGGCCTATCACTGCCCGGGCGACAACCGAGTCACCAGGGGGACAAGCAGAGGCGCAGGACCGGAATATCAGATTTACCGCAGCTACTCGCTGTCGGATTATATGCGGGCGCTCGAGCCAACCGATCCGAAGAAGCTGTTCGCCTTTAAAGAACCGGCCCTCAAGATGCTCTTTGTAGAGGAAATTTACGACGGCGCTTCCGGCAACTACAATCACGCGGGATGGTCATACGAGCCGAGGACCAACAGCTTGTGGGATCCGCTGGGTGTCTTTCACAGCAACGCTTGCACGTTCAGCTTCATGGATGGTCACGCCGAGCGCAAGAAATGGGTTGACAAGCGGACGATTATCTACTGCATGAGCCGAGCTGAGGCGGCCGCCAAGGGGTTTGGCAAGGGGGTGAAATTCAACCCGCCGAACGATGATCTGCTATGGCTCGATGAACACTACCCGGGCAAACAGCACCAAGGCCAATAGCGGTGTGGTAATCTGCCAACTTCGATTGGGCAGGCCGCTCTACCACCAAAAGCAGGGGTTGGAATTACTCTGCCAGAACCAGCGGTGCTCCAATTGCTCGAATTACAGATCGAGCCGGCCTGTCTCCTGCCTCTGGGACTAAGCGGACTCTCAGTAGTCCGTGCAGTTGCGCAGCCATTTGGGCCAGGCGTCGGGCAGGACGCCGCCGGCTTTGGTCCAAAGTCCGGCGGTGTTGGAGTGCTGATGCCACTTGAGCGTCCAGAGTTCCTTCAGCCCGACCTTTCGCACGGAGAAATCAAAAAAGACTACGTTAATCCCGCGGCTGTGCCGATCCATACATATAGAATTTGCAAAACCGTGAGCATCTCTTCTGGAATCCGCATCTTCAGACGGGGGATGAGTGCCCTCGGTGAATTGAGCATAAAGCCAACCACTGTCAAAAATCAGGGGCACGTTGTTTGAGTTGCGCACGTAGGCGGTGTCCCAAAAGATACTGACATTTTCCAGTTGATTTGGGTCTTCAATCGTCGAGGCAAAGGGTATTATAATTCGTCTGGGCCCGGAGCCGTGTATTATTTTCTTATCTTCGTCGTCTTTCTCATCGGCTCTTTTTTCGTGCTTATAGGCCCATCGGTTCAAGCCATAGCTGCCGCAGGTGTCCCAGGCGGGTCTTTTGTCCGCCGGCTCGAAATGGCCCCACGCCACAGACCTTCCGCCCAACGGCGGACCTGCTTCCGTGCCGTCGGGGTCCGCGGGTTTCTTGGCCGTCGGGCAGAATAGTATCTTGGCCTCTTTGCTATAGTATTCGCGGATCGGATAGTACCAGGCGAACTCGCCGTAGTTCCGGGGCAGCCTGCCGTCAAATTCGTCCGTGTACATCTTATAGACGATGCCCCATTGCCTCAGGTTGGATTGGCACACGCCCGCCCGCGCGCTGGCCCTGGCCCGACCCAGAACCGGCAGCAATATCGCCATCAAGAGGCAAATGACCGAAATGACCGTCAGCAGCTCAACTAACGTGAAGGCGGCGTCAGCCGTCCCACAGCGGACTCTTCGCTTGCACATGGCCTGGCTCCTTTCCCCGACATCGACGGACTTTTGAAAAAGATATAGTTGTGGTAGCCTGACTTCGATCTTCCAGAACCCTTACCTAAAGAAAGACCTCATTGGCCATAGCGCTGCACAAGGGTAAGACACATCCCCGCTAAACCGCCTCCTATTTTGAACGGCGCCAGCGGGAGAAGTCAAGAAGAAAACGCCCCCAGGCCGAAAAAAAACGAGTGCGAGTTAGCAGGAACGCACCCGGATGGCACGAAGATAAGCGGCGAGTCATCGGCGGGACGCCCATGATACTCATGGGCAAGATGCCCATGCTACGAAGGCAAAACGCTGTAGCCCAGTGAACTCTACCACCAGAAGCAGGGGTTGCCGAAACTCTGCCAGAACCAGCGGTGCTCCAACTCAGCGAAATGCCGCCATTGGACGTGGCCGTCCACAAAAAGGATATTACTTCCCGCGGGCCGCGAGCCACCTTTGAGATGATTGGTTCTGTCATAGACTTGCCAGCGCGACCAGCATCCCCCGGTCGCTTTAGTGAAGTCCGACTGCAACCGGTCGGGCCCGTTGCTGGCGGTCACGTCGGCGATCAGCTCCACCGTGGCCGGAGCTCTTTTGGTAGCCACAAGGGACCTGACCCATTCTTTGTGCACTTTATCGGGACTCATGGGTGGATTGCTTCTGCCTCGGACGATATCAATAAACCAGAAATAACCCATAATCCGGTGATAGTTTTTGCGGGTGGCTTCGGCTGTTGGCTCGGGGGTCGGGTAAGTCTCGGGCGTTCCCGCGGCCAGGTTCTCCCCATAGCGCCAAAAGATGATGTTGTCTCTCTGCCGCCATGAGGGGCAATAGAAAATATGCCGGTCGAAAGCGCCGGTCTTGAGAATGATGTCCGTCGTCCAGTACGAAACGTCGAACAGCCATCGGTCAACCTCGTTGAGCGGCAGCTTCCCATCGTAGTCGCTGGCGTAGAGGAACAAGCCGAGCGCCGTGTTCTTCTCATTCTGGCCGCAGACGGCCCGCCGGCCTTGCTCCCGCACGACACCCAGCGCAGGCAGGAGAATGCCCAGCAGAAGGGCGATAATGGCAATCACCACCAGAAGCTCTATGAGGGTAAACCCTCTGGGCCTGTCCATCATGCCGCCTCAACTTTTGACACACACGTCGAAGTATAAGCGGATTATACCCTTTGGGAGGCCGAGGAATCAAATGAAAACCAGAACCTGTCGAACAATCGGCTGGATGTCACGATCACAGGTTGGATTTATCGCTTTTATTGGCACCAGCATAGCAGGTTTCTTGCAGTCCCTCACGGCGTGCTGAAGCCATGCTCTTGCCCGCAATGCGGCAAATCCCCTGTTCCTTCGGCAAGCTCCGGACGGCGTCTGGGGCGAAGCCCCAGTTCACGGCTCATGTGACAAGTCAGTTATTATTAGTTGCTCTCGATCCTCAGTGAATCCTTTTCAGGCAATTTTGGAAAAGCCGCGTGGGGCTCAGCCTGATACCAGAATGCAACCGAAGACAGGTCGTCCTGCAGGGGCAGGTACCTTCCTTCGCTCTGCCAGCCGAGCGATTGTATCGTCACTTTCAGATCTTTCTCAAACCTGATGGGATCCATAACATGCCAGCGGTAGAGGCCAAAACGAGGCTGCTTCTCCGATTTGATCACCTGGGGCATGCCGGCGTAGGCTGTGCTGAATTCCTGGTACTCGCGAGTTCTCGGGTTCTCAAAACCATAAGAGCCGCAGAAATAGTCCTCGGTTCCGGTCCCGCAAATCGTCGGGAATTCCTTGTCACCATCCATGAAGAACTTTATCTCTCCCTCGCCCCACCAGCCCGGACTGTTCGAGCCCCACGTCATGTACGTTCCGACGTAGTGTCCCTGGCCCTGCACGCCGTCAAGGATTGTGTAATCCTGTTTGTCTGGAAGCGGATTGACGCGGCGGAACTGCGCGTGAAAACAGGCCATCTCCTGCGGAACGTCCGTCAACGTGTAGTCGATCTGATAGTAGAGCACCATCGGCTTGGCGTCGATATTGGTCATCGTGATTTTGAAACCCTTGCGAAACGGCATCTGCCAATAGCAGTTGAAGCCGCTGCCGGGGTTCACGCAGACCGCCAGAGATGTGACGGTCGTGTATTGTCCCATGCCGCACGCGAAAAAATCGCCCGCCGGGCATTCGACGGAGGGAGTCTCTTCGCCGTCCCAGTACATCCGAAGGATATTGAACCGATTGTTGCCGGTGGGCGTCATCCAGATGTGCTGGATCGCGCCGGCGCCTTTCGCGTCGGCCATCACGAACGTCTGGCCTGCCTCAATCCGGACCGAGGGAGAAATCTTCCAGCCCTGGCCCAGCTCGCGGGCCGCCTTCGCTCCGGTCCCTTCGGTGGCCATGCCGCCTTTACCTTTCTCGCCGGTGAAGTTTTCCGGGCTGATCGAGCGCGTTTGAGCGTGCGACAAACGAGCCAACTGCCCGAGGTTCATATTCAGTCCATTGAAGTCCGGCCGCTGCGCGTACAGCTCACCCGCCGAGAAAACCACAAGCACCAGCACACCCGTCACTCGTAAAATCCGCGTCACTTGCTTCGTCGTACGTTCCATGATTTGTCCTTTCCTATCTGATCAATACTCATTATGGCGTGTAGCTTATCAATCGCATTCGATTGAAGCAACAGGTGCATGGCCTGAGGCTTTGGTTTTTTCCGGCCTGCCAACATCGCCAAGGTTGCCAACATCTCTCTTTGGCAATGTTGGCAAACTTAAGTTTTTGCCAGCCAAAAGCATTTTCTTGCAATAATACAGTATTCTAAGGCGTCGCCTTGTGTCTTATGTTGATTGAACAGCCGGATAGGTCAGCCATTCGTGCAACCGCCAGATATGGTCGGTCAAACCCGCGGCCATCGCCGGTGTTCTTGAATGCCACCGATCATCTCGGTCTTGC
>Ga0214473_10000512_pt1 | contig 54617 bp, 84 predicted proteins | sample RVTome_7_FD_203509 | JGI IMG/M metagenome (GOLD analysis project Ga0214473, IMG submission 203509) | Soil microbial communities from uranium-contaminated site in the Upper Colorado River Basin, Wyoming, United States - RVT98D197 | ecosystem: Environmental > Terrestrial > Soil > Contaminated >... | reverse complement strand
CCGACTCGTTAGACGGCAGCGAAAGGACCAACCAATGAACTGGGTAGAGGGGTTGTTTACTGGAGCCTTAGTGATAGGGTTAGGGGTGGTAGTACTCTGGCCGAGAGCTAAAGCGAGTGAAATATGGGAATGTGTAGCAACCGACGCCAGCCGGCCGAAGCTGCTACGGTTTGACCGTTTAGCAGAGGATACAGAAGTAGAAGACGGCTTTATAACGTTTCGGGACCAGCTAACGGGAAGGCCATTTGCGCTATTCAGCGGACAGGTTAGCTATCTGTGTACGGCGACGGGAAGGGAAGTGGTGGAGGTGAGATGACGGCGGAAGAGATGACAGAGCTGGAGAAGCTCGCGCGAGCTGCGACGCCGGGGCCGTGGTCTTGGGAGGCGCGCGAGGAGAACGGCGTCAAGTACCAGCACGTGCTCGCGGTGGGCTTCGAGAATCCATCAATCGGTCGAGGCATCGCGAACACGTACCACGCCGAAGGCGCCTATTTCCCGCCTGGCCCGTTCGCGCCCGAGGGCCACCTCATGGCGCCGCGCGACGGCAACACGGCCGACGCCGCCTACATCGCCGCGTTCTCCCCGGCCGTGGCGCTCGCGCTGATTGCAGAGTTCAAGGTGGCCCGGGAGGATCAGGCGCGGCTGGATTGGCTAGAGAAGGACGGCCAGTGCATCCCCGCGCAGTTAGCCGAGGCGTTACGTGGCAATCGTGAAACCACAGTAGATACACCGTACCCGCTGCGCGCAGCCATCGACACCGCGCGCCAGGCGAAGAAGGAGGACAAGTAGATGGCGACAGACGAGGAGCTGCGGGGGATTTTGGCGAGGGTGCGCAGACGCACCGACCATCGGCTGGAGCTTGGGTTGGATAAGACGATCGACCTCGAAGACGACCTCGCACTCTGCGAAGCAGCCGAGCAGCTCGCCACGGTGCGGGGGCAGCGGGATGCCCTGCGGCGGATGATTGTGGCCGAGCGGGACCGCGCTGCGAGCGCGGTGCTCGCCCTGCAGCGCGAGCGGGATGCGGCGGTGGTGTCCGGCGATCTTTGGTCGGTGACCGCGAATGAGTACAGCGCCAAGCTGGATGCAGCCCTGATCGACCGCGACGCCCTCCGCGCCCAGCTCGAGGCGGCGAGGGGGGAGCGGGATACAGCGAGGGAGGAGCGGGACCTCCGGAAAGCCGCGATTGCCGCCCGCGCCGCACGGGAGGGCAAGTCGTGAGCGAGACAGAGAGCGAGGCGGAGAAGGCGGCGAAGTATCTGCGCAACCAGGCCGCGGAGGCATCCGACGCCTGCAGGCGCGGTGCTGTGGACATACCGAGCATTGCAATTTACGAGGTCGGCGCCGAACTCGTCCGCGTACTCGGGCGACTGACCAATGAGGTATCCGAGGTAAGGAGGCTGCTGGGGATACAGAGGTTCGAGATGCCCCTGTGCGCCCATGATTTCGAGCAACTGACTGGAGTTGCGCACTGCCGGAAGTGCGGGGTGTGCGCATGACGACGGACGCGCAGCCCTGCCGCTGGTGGCACCGCTGGGGACGATGGACTTACGAGCGCACAGAGGCAGGCGTCTGGCGCGTGTGGACGTGCGTCCGCTGCCCGACGGAGCTGCGCTGGCTGCAGTGGCCCGCAGAGGAGGTGGTGCGGTGGTGACGGACGCGCAGCCGCCCGCGGTGGAGCGCATCGCCATCGTCTGTGATGGCGAGCGGTGGCACGTGCGGCGAATCGCGCTGGTCGAGAACGACTGGCAGCGGGGCCACAAGGTCTATCGCTGCGACATGCCGATCAGCAGCGATCACCGCACGCTTGCAGAGGTGCCGCAGGTAGCGGCGCTGCTCGCGGCGCGCGGACAAGCGAAGCCGGACGCGGTGGAGGGGTCAGACACAGTGCCCGAGATCGAGGTGCTGATCTTCAACGCCGTGCGGGAGATGGAGGAGAGCATCCAGGGCACGCTGACCGGCATCGAGTGGCGCAGGCGTATGGAGACGCGGGCCCGCGTCCTGGTGCGCGACGTCTCCGCGCTGGTTCGCATAGCCGCGCTGGTTGAAGGAGAGGCGATCGCTCGTGACGTGGGCGTCAGCTATGGCCCGTGGCATATCGCAGCCGAGGCTGCTGCGCATGAGATCGCGCGGAAGCTCCGCACCCTCGCCTCCGCGCCCGCTGAGGCGGAGCCGACGTGAGCACGCTACGCCCGCGGTTTCACCTGCACTTCCCGCTGTCGGGTGGCGGCTATGTCGACGTCGTGATCGAGTCGATCGACCGCTCGACTTGCCGAGAGGACATCGCACTCGCGCTGCAGGTGCTGGGGCTCGCGGCCGAGGATCTTCCGAGTCGCGCCGCCCGCGCGATGGAGGCCGAGGACATCGGCGCGGAGCCGACCCCGTGACCCTCGAACTACAGCCGATCTTCCAGGACGAGGCGTTCGCCTGGATCTCCGAGCATCACCGCCACCATGAGCCCCCGCGCGGCTGGCTCTTCGGCATCGCGTGCAACGACGGCGCGCGCATCGTCGGGGTCGCGGTGATCGGGCGCCCGACCGCGGGCCGCCTGCAGGACGGCTGGACGGCCGAGGTGACGCGCTGCTGCACCGACGGAACGCCACACGTGGCGTCGAAGCTCTACGCCGCCGCGTGTCGCGCGACGCGGGCGATGGGCTACCGCCGGCTCATCACCTACACGCTGGCAACGGAGCGCGGCACGTCGCTGCGCGCCGCAGGCTGGCGAGAGCTGTACAACACGAAGGGCGGTAGCTGGAACCGTCGCTGGCGTCCGCGGGTAGACAAGCACCCGACCGGCCAAAAGACGCTCTGGGAGTGCCCCGTATGACGGACGCGCAGCCGGACGCGGTGGAGAGGGTGTTGGAGGAAATCGAGGAGTTCCTCACCTACGGGACCGAAGACTTTCCTGAGGCGCGCGCCATCCTCACCCGTTTCGCCACGGAGGTGAGAAGGGCTGCGCTGGAGGAAGCCGCGACGATGCTCGAGCGGCGGGAGTCGTGGGTAGGGGCCGAGTACGGGGGAGCAGCGGATAAGGTTCGTGAACTCGCCGGGGAGTGATAGATGGTAAGTAGGTATAACTGGCCAATAGACCGAAGGGAGCGCTTGTTGCTAATTGTGGCGAACCTGCGGATTCGGGTACCAGTAAGCAGCGGAAAGGGTAAGAGGAAGGGGAAGGCGAATAAGGTAGAGATAGAAGACGAAGAGGAGAACGAAACCGAAATAGGTAACAACGGCAGCGAACCTAGGTAAGAGATAAACTTCTATGCAAACCCTAAAAAGCATTCTAAATAAACGAGTCGGCGATAGCGGCGGAACCGAAATCGGCTGGAGCAGCCTCTCAGCATTTCATGCATGTGAAAAGCGTTGGGCTCTCGGCGAGCTACTGCCCCATCCAAAGGGGGGTTTTGGTATCGGCGCTCGGATGGCGCATCCGTTGTTTGTCGGGCAGCGAATCCACGATGCCATGAAGGCGTGGTACTTGAGTGACCCTACTAGTATGGCGGATTGGGACGGTTCTCCAGTCACCCGCCGTTATAGTGCCGAAGCGGGGATGGAAGCGCTGAGGGAAGGGGGGAAACGGGACAAGGCAGCCGTAGAGAACGACGAAGACTGGGCGAAGTGGAGCGCTGAGGCCGAGCAGCTTTGGCGCCGTTACAGTGCCGAGACCGGCGCGAGTGGGCCCGACCCCGAAACGAATTACTTTGTCGTCGCCCACGACAACGAAGGGCCGATGGTAGAGCGGTTTTTCGCCGTCCCCCTCGGCTACCAGGATTACTACATGACGACCCGACTTGACACGGTGGGGTGGGCAGTGGATGATCTACCTACCAGTAAGAACCCGGGAACCATCGTGATCCCTGAGCATAAGACCTGTGATGTTTCGTTCCGAGCCGCGACGTTAGCCGACTACGGGCTCTCCGGGCAGGTGTCGTGCGAAGCGTTGGCGGTGAAGGAGTGTCTTGGCTTTTTGGGGCATGTTTATCCGGTGATTAATCTGATACAGAAACGTTCGAAAGGGGAAAAGACACTCCTCTCTGAACGAGGCCGAACCGGCGAGCTATGCCGAATTTGGGAGCCAGTAGACCGCTCAGAAAGAGACCTACTAAAGTTCAAGATCGATATGGTACGCCGGTTGAAGCGGATGAACAGTTTAGTAGAAGAGTATAAAGAGCATGTGAAGCTAGGGGTCGACCCGTTAGATGCGATCGAGCTAGTTTTCGACGGCCACCCTGAGAGAATGACTTGTGCTGGGCAGGGGTTTCGGTGTGGGATGTATGACCTGTGTAGGAACCGGCAGAATGCGAAGGCGCTTTTGCTCTCAACAACGCCGAGGTTCGCTGCCGAAGCAGACCGAACGCTAGCGCAAGAGCAGCTGGAGGGGGTGTTGTGATAACGGTGACTAAGCCAACCGGCGAGCAATGCGAGGAGAATGCTAAAATAGACATGGGTTTTGGTGGACTTTTTGGATTTGCGTTCTTCCACCCTCAGTGGGGAGGCTATACAGGACACGGAATCCTTATCCCTCTAGGGGGCCCTGGTAGCTGTTTCGATGTGTACGTTTGGCATGATGGAGAGTTTCCTTTAGACAGCCCTAAACTATACCACTACTGCGCTTCGATACAGCTACGGGACATGGCAGACTTCGCCGATAGGGTGGCAGCGATGAACAGCCAAACGGAACCTTCCAAATGACCACCCTTCAAACGCCAAAGGCCCTTGCAACAGCGGCGCCGGCAGCAGTCTCACTCGCTGCCAGGGCGGCGGCGCTAGGTTTCGCTGATAGCCACGGCGACGAAGCCCGCCTGGAGCTAGCGCTGGGTCTCTGGGGCGCGGGGCTGAGTGGGAAGACCACCCATGCAGCGAGCTTCCCCGACCCGGTGTTCTTCAACTTTGATCCGACTACAGCAAGTATAACGAGGCAAAAGCAGCGGTTCCCTTTTATTCAGGTTCGCTCGCTCGAGCAGATGCGGCAGCTTGCGAAAGCCGCTGCGGCGAAAGAGCTAACCGCGCTAGTTCGGACCTTGCCAGGATTCGCGGAATATACAGTTAGAACCATTGTAACCGATAGCTCAACATTCCAAGCAAGTCTAATCGAAGAGCATCTCGACACGATGACCTTTACGACGGCTCGGGGCTCCGACGACGGCCGAGCGAGGTATCAGGCGAAGTTAGTGTTCTTGAATGAATACTATCGGTTGATGAAACATGCGAGGGAATTTGAAAAGGGCAAAGAGCAATATATGCATGTAGTCACCATTCACGAGAAGGTGACTGTGAATGAGAAGGGAGAAATTACCGGGATCAAAGCCGATATCACAGGCGATTATAATAGGTTGATCTTCCAACAGAATGACGTGAACCTATTCTGCTCTCTCGACTCGGACGAAGTACCGGGTGACAAGGCCGGGAAGATCGTTGCGGGGAGCCGGAAAGCGATAGTTCGTTCGGTTCCTCATACCAAGTTTCATGGTGTCGTAGCCGACCGCGTTGGAGGGCTCGGCCGGTATAAGAAGCTGCCCCCGTTTGTGTATCCACCGAGTAATGATCAGGGGGGACTTTGGGGACTGGTAGAGAAGAGCTGGTTGGGCGAGAAGTAGAACAGTAGAAACGGAGTCAACGCAACATGGCACTAAGCAGGCGTCGAAACGAAATAGAACAAACGGAACAAACCGAAACAACAGGAGCTTTGGTCACAATGGAGCAGCAGTCGACTGTCGAAACCGAAACAACCAATGGAATGTTGACGGGAGAGGACGTTCTCCCGCTTGAAATTGCAGAAACCGACACCCAGGTAAAGCTGTTCAACCATAGGGGTGTCCGAGCGGTTCTGGCGAACCCAACGGTAGAGAAGGCTCAGCCCGCAACGGCGGAACGAAAAGCCGACTGGTGGTACCGAGAAGGGAAGGACACCTACGCGCTGCAGTGTTCGTTCATGTTCCGGGCAGACCAGCCCGACCACCCCGATCTGGTCGACTTCAAGGGGACCCGGATTAGTTTTGTGCGGTTCATCATCGCGCAGGGCCAGCGGGGCCAGCAGAACTATCTGGATATCTGTAAAGCGTATGGCCTGAATCCGAGGAGCCCGGATCTTCGAGCGATCACCGACGTTCCAGTGATCATCAGTGTCAAGAGCCGCCTGGGGAAGCCAGGGACGCCAGCAGAAGGTCAAGTGTTCCACGACGTGAATAAGGTCATTCGGGATGTGGACTTCGAGCAGGCCCACGCATGACGGTAGAAGGGGCGAAACTAACAAGCGCAACGAACCCAACGCTAGGGCTTCGATGGACCCCGATTGCTTCGATGCGGGAGTTTCTCGGAACCTCACCTACCCTACCGGCTGCTGAAGTTCTCGACTGCTGGGCGACGGCTTGCAAAGTACTGTTCGAAACCCGCCAGCCCCAGCTAAAGGGGCAAGTCTGGGACGATATCTGGGAGTCGGTTCCCTTCGGCGGGAATTTACTCTGGGTCGTCTCGGCTAAGCCAGCCACCCAAGTAGGGCTAATCGCAATCCCCCAAGCAGCCCAGCTTACCCAAGAAGAGGGCTGGGTTCTCTCGGTCGGGTGGGGGGTTTGTGAACGGGAGCCCCACAGTGGGCGCTGCTCGCCCTTTGAAAGCCCTCTGGACCTGGTAGGGCAGCGGATCTTCTGGAGCCGCTTTGCCGGCGTAGACCTCGGCGTGAACGCCTACGGGGCGCCGATGCTGGACGAGACAGGGGAGCCGGTCCCTGAGAGAAACCGCCCTAAGTTCTATGGGAACCGCAGCCAGTACTCCCAGCTTCGAGTGGGGGATGTTTTCGGGTTTTCGCTGAAAACGGGCGGGAGCATTCTTTGATGGACTGGGAACCGTACGAAGGGGTGGTAGGCAGGGGTTGCCAAGTGGTGGCTTTGCTAAGCGGTGGCTGCCCCTTCGTACGGTTCCATTTTGGAGAGAGCGCTTTATGAAACCGATCCCCCGAGTGGTAAGGATGGCTCCGATTCGGGCCAAGTATAAAAGGGGCCCAAACCGCTACTTTACCGATGATGAAGTAAGAGAGATCCGAAAGCGCTTGAAGCGAGAGCCTGGAGCGAAACTAGCCCGCGAATACGGCGTTTCGCTAAGAACGATGTACGATTTGAAACACAGAGCGAGCTACCGAGATGTAGTGTAGGCAGCGAGGTAGCCGTCCGGGAGGGGACGCCCGATGCGGCAGACATTGACACTGTTTGAGGTTCTCCAGCTACTGGGCTGGAGCCACTCGAAGTTCCACAGGCGTAGGCGGCTGGGGCGATTACCGTTCCAGCCGCTTTTACGTGAACCGGGCGAACATTATGAGTTTGCCCGACTCGACATCGAAACGTATCTAGGGCATGGAATTGACGTAGAAGCGATGGATAGCGAGGGGATTACGCCGGTGGAAGAGCCAGAGCAGCCGGTCGAACCAGTCGCGGTGACCTATGGCCGGTAGGCCGGGAAGTTGCACGGCGTGTCCGGGATTTTCGACGAGCTACTCGTTTGTTCCGTTTGAGGGGCCAGCGAGCGCGAGAGTACTGGTTGTTGGTCAGGGCCCCGGCGAAGTAGAGGCGGCCCTTGGAAGCCCGTTTATTGGGCCGAGCGGGCAGCTTTTCGACAAGTGGTTGAAGTTGGCAGGGCTGGACAGAGGGCAGATCCGTGTAGGGAACTGTGTTCTCTGCTGGATGCCGAAACAGGTTGTCCCGCCGAAAGGGAACCGCCCTCCGAAACAAAAAGAGATCACCTACTGTAAAGAGGCTCATTGGAGCGGCGAAGTAGCCGGCCATCAAGTAATTGTCCCGATTGGCGTTCCAGCAATGAAGCAGTTCTACGGGCCGAGCGCGAGTGAGCGAACCGCCGGCCAGATACTGCGGCATAGTAGCGGCGCTTGGCTAGTCGGCTTGCTTCATCCGTCGTTTATTATTCAGGGTGCCTGGGGGATGGAGGGGGCGCAGGTACAGAGCCTGATCCGAATAAGGCGACTGCTAGAGGGCTGGCAGCCACCCGTGTATGACTTTGATCGGCCGCCGCCGGGGGCGAATATTTTTCCAACGCTAGCTGAAATGGAGCAGTGGGAGGCTGCCCTCGCGCCGGGGGAGCCAGTAGCAGTAGACGTAGAAAACGCAGGGTGGGTAGTTCGGCTGGTTGGGCTAACGGCGGTCGAGTCGCTCCGGCATATTGGGGTTCATTTTAGGCAAAAAGGGGGCGCTCCATGGGTTCATTGTCCCGACTGTGGCGGGGTAAGGGACGACTGTTTAGCTGGAACAGGGCAAGCAGGGTTAGCGAAGCTTCATGCGGTAGATGAGTTTGATGCGGTGGTCGGGTGGCTATTCGACTTTCTAGCAAGCGGAACCCCGCTGATTATGCATAACGGTTTCCATGATATCGAGATGTTAGAAGAGGTCGGGTTTGAGATAACTAACTACTACGCCGATACGATCTTTATGGCACATTTGGCAATGCCAGAAGCAAGAAAGCGCCTAGAGCATGTTGCCTGCGTGACAAGTGGAATAGCTGGTTGGAAGAGTCGGCTGGAAGAGTCAGTCGGACATTGGAAGTAGAAGAAGGGAGAGTCACTTGGTGCAGAAAAGTGTTGCCATCGTTTGTAGTGTCTTGTTAGCGGTAACCAGCTTTTTCATCGGCTACTGGACCCGCCACCAGCAGACCCCGGTTTTGCTCTCGGGGACAGTAGGCGAATACGAATGTGTGTGGAGTACAAAAGGGCCAAACTTTAGCTGCCGCTACACCGGCACCCACCAGCATGATGGGGGGCCGCCGCATGTGCATGGGCCGGGGCCGGGCGGGGCGGGAACGGCCCCTGGAGCCCCCGGAGCCCCTGCTCCTACCGCTCCGGCCCCAGCCACCCCTTGATCGACGAAAGCGACACGGAGAGCGATGAAATGCCGCCACAGCTCGCTTGGTGGAGCGTCTCGAAAAAGTGCGCCCTCTGCGGAACTGGAACGCTACTGGTAAAGCAGCGAAGGGACGGAACGAGTAAGTTTGTGGGTTGCTCAAACTATCCGCAGTGTGGGTATACGCGAAACTTTATCCAACCAAACCAAGAGCAACAGCTCTCGCTAATGGCGTCGTTGGAAGAAGAGAGAGATTCGCTCCGCCGCGAAGTGGAGGCGCTACGGGCGAGAGCTGGAGGGCTGGAGCCAGGGCTGGATACTCCAGTAGCTGTACTCCGGCGCCGCCTGTTGCAGCTAGCGAAACAGTTTCACCCCGACGTAAACAAAAAGGGCTTAGACCCTACCGAGGTAACGCGTGAGCTACTAAGGCTGAGAGAAGATGTCGAAAAGGCGAGCGGCACCGAGAGAGGCGAGAGAGGCGAGAGAGGGAATAACAATGGAAACTAAAAGGAGTCACCCTTGAACGAGAAGCCCTTGAACGGGAAGAGTAGCCTACCTGCCCTGGCAGCCCTGGACCAGCTCGAGCGGGTAGAGCAGCAGAGAGAACAGCTTGCCCGCTGTACAGACGTAACGGTAGTTCTGGACAGTAGCGGCTCAATGGCAACCCACCGAGAAGCCACAATCGACGGCTTCAACGGGTATATAAAGGCGCTGCGGGCCGAAGTTCCCGGCGCTCGCCTTTCGCTGATGCCATTCGACAGTGACGAGCGCGGAACCCCCCGGCTAGCGTTCCGCTACTCGGACAAACCAATCGACAGTGTTCCTCTACTCAGCCGTCAGAGCTACGTCCCCGATGGAGGAACGCCGCTCTACGACGCGGTTGGGCGAGCGATCGAAACAGCCGAAGAGCGGAACGACCGACCGGGTACCCGCGCTCGAGTGATTATCGTGGTTCAAACCGACGGCCACGAAGGCGGCTCCGAGCGGTATACACAGAGCGCGCTACAGAGACGGATTGCCGAAAAGCAAGCGGCGGGCTGGCTTTTCGTGTTCCTCGGGGCCGGAATCGACGCGATAAGGGGCGGCGGCGCATTAGGGATTCTCCCAGCTCACTCGCTTACCTACAGTGGCCGGAAGAGCAACGAAGCGTTTACTGCGCTGTCTGCCGTTACGAAGGGCTACGCGAGCGTGGGAGATGCGAAACGAGTCGGGTTCTCGGCAGAGCAGCGAGCCGCCAGTATCGGGCAGCTAGGGAGCGGAACCCGTTCTAGCAGCGGAACCCGTTCTTGAACGTGCTAGAGATTGATCCTAGTGACCTGGTAGCTCCGAGTATTCAGTTAGAGAACACCGCTACCAGCCATAAGTGGCTGCAGTACTCAGCGGAAGCGATAGGTGTCTATAACGCCTACGACTGCTTAGCTACTGCTCTCGCGTACCGAGGACTCCAACCACTGCTCGATCGAGCTGGTAATCGAGCTTACTACAATCGCTGGTTTTCTCGTGTCGTCCCCGCGGCTCTCAATATCCAGCGGCGAGGGTTCGGGCACCTGGACCGTGGACGTTTGGCCGCCTACAAAGAGAAACTCAACAAAGACCTAGAGGAACTTGATGGGGGGCTACTTGCTCGCGCGGTTCATCTGGGCAGCTTGGTGGAAGCTGCGGAGGAGTGGCGCCGGAACGACGCTGCACTCGATTTGGAAGTGGCCCGGGCGAAAAATGCGGCAAAGAAGAATCCGTTCCCGGAGAGCGAAGTGGTGGGTACACGGGGAAAGCGTAGAGAGATTGGGTTCCGGGCAAGGGTCAAAGAGGCCGAAGAGGCGCGGCGGACGTTCCTGAACAGCCGAGGGGAAACGGGGCAGCTAGCAAAGTGGCTGTTCGACACAATCGGGTTCAAGGCAGCGCCGAAAACCGACAAGCGGCCAGCCCGTTCGACTGCTCAAAGCGCCCTTATGCATATCTACACACATCTAAGAAAGCTCGACGAGCCGAATAAATGGATTCTCGAAGACCTCTTCCACCGTTCTCGGCTTTCGACTATTCGCTCCCGTTATCTGAACTTTGAAACAGGTCCAGACAACCGCGTTTACCCGCGAATCCGCCTTTATACAGCAGAAACCCTTCGCTGGGCTTATTCAGACCCACCGCTCCATCAATGGCCAGATGAGATCCGACATCTGATTGTCGCTCGGCCGGGCTACGTTTTTGTACGGGGCGACTACAGCCAGTGCGAAGCCCGGATCATGGCTTATCTAGCCGGCGAAAAGAAAGACATCGAAGCATTCTCCGACAAGACACGAGACGTTCACGCTGAGACAGCGCAGGATATCTTTGGCATTTCACCTACTCACTGGGCTGCCATGGACCCAACACTCCGGAAAAAGCATCGCGACTACGCGAAAAAGAAGCGTTTCGAAATTGGCTACGGCGCGAGTGAAAAAGGCGCGGGCGTCCAGCAGCTCTTTTGCCCTTGCCCCCGCTGTGCAGATAAGGTTCCCCAGTTTCTCCAACTCACGCCGGCACAGAATAAACTAGTCATGCAACGGTGGAGCAGTACGCGAGCTACCACAATGCGCTGGAGGGATCAACTGTTTGAAAGTGTGATCGCAAACGGTCGGCGCTTTCAATCCCGCTGGGGCTTTACCCGACAGTTCTGTGCGCCAGCTCGAGAGAGCCGAAACAGTATTTGGAACTGCCCAATGCAGTCGGGGGCAAGTGAAATCGCCAACGAAGCCATTACTCTGTTAGACCAAATGGGCGCCCCAGTCGTCCAGCAGATGCACGACGATATAAAGCTGGAAGTACTCGAGCGAGAGGCGCCCCTTTGGGAGCAGCAGCTACGCGAAGTAATGGAGCGGCCGATTGCTGAGCTAAACGGCGTCCGCTTTCCAGTCGACATCCATACCGGGCACGACTGGGGAGAGCTTCGGTGACGGAAGCTTTTATCGAGTTACTCTCAAGCCCCCTTACGTTATCGGATATCAACCAGCAAGCCGAGCTGGTCCGGCAGCTGATCGACGCGAGAATGACCCAGAATCCCGCCGCCGAGGCGATGCTGGAAGAAGCCTCGGAGCTACTAGCGATCCCGTTAGCCCGGATGGAGGCGATCTGTAATCTAGAAGACCCACAAGACTGGCGCCGCGCCTTGAAGGTAAAAAGGCTCGAGCCAGCCCCACGCCTCCCCGAAGAGGCGGTCTACCCAACGAGTGGTTGGATTGGCCGGTATCTAGCGTGGGCTGAGCATATGGAGGTTCCGCTGGCGTGGCATTTTTGGTCGGCGCTCTCTCTAATCGCCGCGTGTAGTCGGCGCAACTACTATTTCGACACGGGAACCTACCGGATCTGGCCGGCGTTTTATGCTTGTCTAGTAGGGCCAAGCGGCGGCGGGAAGTCACTCTGCCTACAGAGCTGTACCGAGCCATTGTTGAAACGAGTAAACTACTTTCTCGAGCGAGAGCTAAACGACACCTTCGACGATACCATCAACATCATCCCGGATCGGCTTTCCACGGCTGCTTTTCTAGAGCGCTGCCAGCAGAGCTATGTCGTAGATGTAACAGCAGAACCCATCGAACCAACAGCTACCGAGGATGGGGTAGATGAGCCAACAAAAAAGCGCGCCCGCGTTACCTACAAGAAGCGAAAAGACTCCACCAGTATCATTATAAAAGACGAACTAATGGCCTTTATCGGAAAGGATATGTACGACTGTACGAGCTGGTGTGGGCTGTTATTGGATCTCTCAAACGGAAAAGACACCTTCATCAACCCTACCATCGGCCGGGGGCTCCGGGTTCTCACCGGCGTTGCGGTAACGGCACTTTTCGCATCGGCTCCCGAAAACCTGCGAAAGCTCATGCCGCCAGCTTTTTACACAGGGGGGCTCCAGGGCCGGTTTGTCTGGTGCTACCGAACGGAAAGCGCCCGTGTCTACCCGACGATGCCACCGTTGGACCCGGTGGAGAGAGATCATCTAGCTAACTGGCTCAAGGTGCTGTCCCGCCTACCTGAGATGGAAGTCACCCGGCACCCCGAAACCGACCCCTGGTGGGAGCAGTATTACGCTTACTGGGATGAGCAGAAGGAAATCGAACCCGAGTTTCGCTCCTGGCACAACCGAGTAAAGGATCAGATGCTCCGAGTCGCGATGCTCTTAGCGGTCTCGAATGGGCGCTTTCAGATCCGGCTCGACGATCTCGAAACGGCGAATAGGGTTTTGTCCAAAGAGCGTGAAAAGTTTACTATGCTCTTCCAGCAGATCCATGAGTCGAAAGAGGGAGAAGCCACACATGCAGTTCTCGCCGCGATACCCTCTGCGCCAAAATGGGTGTCTGAAGCATTCCTCTGCAGCAAGCTGCTCCACACCGTTGGCTCGGTAGGGCAGCTACAGCGAATCCTCCAGCTACTAGCGAAAGCGGGAGCGGTCCAAAGGGGCGAAAAGCACTACGGCGCGACCGGCTCGATCCGAAAAGAGTTCTGGCAGCGTAGAATAGAAGGGAGCTAAAACATGTTTGGACTATTCAAAGCCGTTACGAAAGACGGAAACAAAACGAAAACAATCTCGGCACTCGGCGGACTACTCGCTTTAGCCGCTCAGCTCGGCTACATTACGCCGGATCAGTTCGTTACGTGGGCTAGCATACTCAGCCTATTGACTGGGGTAACCATTGCGGATAGCGCCCTTGGCTACCCCGGCCGAACGAGCCAGCCTTAGCCAGCCAGCGAGACCTGTTGTGGGAAAGCGCCGTCTTGATTTGGTACGTACGCCGGATCAGCCCCCCGGCGGCGCTTTCCCTATCTCGCCAGAGCGGCTAGACCGGCTGGTTCGCCTGGCTCATAAATGGGCCTGGCGAGTCAGCCGAACGTTTCCCCTGTATAGTCAAGACGACCTCGCCGGCCCAGCTCTCCTCGGGCTCTCGCTCGCCCTTCGTTCGTTTGACCCTGGGAAGGCTGAGAAGCTATTCAACTGGGCAACCCGCCGGATCAGAGGAGAGATCTACGAATTCATCCGCGGCGACGACTGCTTACCCCGGTATCAGATCGACCGGCTCCAGCGGCTGGAGTGGGCCGAGCGGAACAGTAGCCAGCCGAACAGTAGCCAGCTGCCAAGCCGCCCCTCGCTCGCAGCGGCCCTCAACGTATCTGAAGAGACCCTTGAACAGTGGCAGGCGCTGAGGGCTCCGTGGCTTTTCTACGTACCAGAGCAGCCACCCTGCGCCTTTGAGCAGCTTGAAGCTCAAGAGGCTCTCCGGGAGCGAGTGGCGCCGTTGCTGAACCAGCTCAGCCCCCGCGACCGAGCGATCATTCACTGGCTCTACTGGGATGAGCTGCCGTTGACCGAAATCGCAGAGCGCCTCGCTCTAACGCCGACGGCGATTACGCACGCAAAAAACCGCCTGCTCGCCCGCTTCCAGCAGTGGTTTGCACAGGGGCCGCCGAAAGCGCTCCCAAGGCCGCCGAGCGAAGCAGAGCCCCTTTTCGAGCAGCTTCCCGAACGCCACCGAGTTGTCTTGACCCTACTAGATGCAGGGGTAACGAAACGCGCCATTGCCCGGGCGCTAAAGCGGACCCCAGTGACGATTACAAGCTATGTAAAGCAGGCCGAGAGAGCATTTGACCAGCTAAAGGAGGCGGCGAATGGAGCGAGTTGAAGGGTATGAACGGTTAGCAGAGGCTCTAGACGCTGCTTTCGAGCGGGCAGCGAAAGGAAAAGGCCAGCAGCGCCACGGCCATACAGGGGAAGGGTTTTTGAGCCAATGGATTATCCAGGGCGCGCTAAAGCACGGCCCCGGAGCGTTATTGTTCCAAATCCAGAAGAAACTAGACGAACACGCCGTTGTCTCATTCGAGCAGGGCCAAAACGAGCTACTCGACGTGATCGTCTATACAGCAGCGCTATTCATTACGCGGGCGCTTGGCGCCGTTCCCTCTACTAAAACCACCCCAGCCGCTCCAGCTGCCCCAGAGCTTCAGGGAGCCCTTGGGCTACATCTACTCGGTACTGAGGCTCTGATAGCTGGAGCGCTGCCGCAGTCTCGAGCGCAATCGCTCTGGCCGCTGCAAGGGTTCGACCTCGCCCCATGGCCAACCCAACCTGCCCCGAAAGCCCCGCAGTCTGCAGCGCCCCTTTCGGCGCCGCTTGAATGTCGTCGAAAACCCACCACCGCTGAACCGCTGGAGGGATAGAAAACTGGACCGGCGTTGGCCTTGGCGGAACCGAAACGGGAACCGCCACCGTAAACGGGGCCAGCGTAGGCGGTGCCCCGCTTAGCGTTTCGCTTGCCTTCTCACACCCATGTAGAAGCGCCATGGCATGAGCCCCCCAGCCGGCTCGAAGCCGGCCACTGCGCCAGCCCTTTTGTTCAGCATCCCAATGAAGGTCGAGCGAAACAGCCCCTTGGAAGCCCGAAAGAGCCGCTAGAAGCGGACCAAACAGCTCTACCGGAGGGCGGCCCCCTGAAACAAGAGTAAGGCCCCCAACCGTATGAGGGCCAAATCCCCCCGGCCAGGTCCCCCAGTCGGTAAACAGCCAATGGGGGCTTTGCAGGGTGCCTGCTGTAATCCAGCCGCCTAGAGCGATCCCTGAATCGGGTTGCTCGCAGTCGACTGGCGGTAGCTGGCCGAAACAGGGAAGCTTTTTCTCCTGTGCCTGCCGGGTCCAGCTGCGGTCATCTGTAATCAGCGTATCCCCTTGGAGTAGGTCTTCGAGAGGGGTGTTCAGCCAGAGAACACGGGAGGGCTTCAGAAGCCCCTTCCAGGCGCGCTTCTGGTAGTTAGCTCGGAGTGAAGCTACCCGAACGGCTTCCTCCCCTAGCTCAGCCTTTAGCCAGCTTCCCAGGTGGTACAGTCCACACTTGCGGCTGATTACCAGATACTTCATATTGCTCCCTACTGCTTGGTTTAGGCAGCGTAGCAAACACAGGAGGCCCCTAAATGGCTAGCAATGGCAAGATCGCCGAGGGAAAGATCATCGACGCGAGTTCAGTCGACTTCCCCTCTCGCAACGGAACCCGAACTAGCCAGTTCGACCCGCTTCTACCGTACGTACAGAAGATGAAACCCGGGAAGGCGTTCTGCGCGACTGCCGCAGCCGACGCCCCGAGGTTGAAGACTCTCCAGAACCAGCTCTGCGCGTGGGTGAGAAGCCGGGAAGAGAAGGGTCTTATCGATGCAGACCTGGCGCTCGCGGTTCGCCGAGATCGAGACGGCCAGCTCTGGCTGGTGGCGGCGGAATAGTGGCGAATAAGCAGACAAACCAACTAAAGGACCCAACCCCATGAGCACGCGAAAGAAACTGGCTACCCAACCAACCGAACTGGCTACCCCACCAAAAGCCCCCCGAACCCGAACCCGGCGCCCGTTTCTGGAGAGCCAGCTCCATTGTGGAAGGGCACTAAAGGCATTCGCTGAGATGGGCGGGGTGGACTATTCTGTCGAGGTTTTTCGTTTCCACTACGAAGCCCAGAGCAACCGCCGAAGGGCGTTCAAGAACGACCCAGCCGCGCTACGGCAACGGCTCGCCGAGCTAGAGGGCGCGGTGAAGGTCCCTGTTATCGTTGAGCGGGACCTCGAGCGGGACCCACTGGACCAGCTAGAGGCTGCTTCGTGAGCCGCCCCAGCTTCACAATCTGTTGGGACGAGTCCGAGAGCTGCTTCATGCTAGTGGCAGTGGAAGGCCAACGCTTAATCCCGGTAATCCCACTCGCCGAAACTGTTTCTCTGTCTCTGCCTGAAGTGCTGAAGCTGGCAGAGGCTATCTGGCGTGGAGAAGACCTCCACAACAGCGCTGGCTAGTAGCTCCAAACAGTCGGCCGAGGGTGAGCGGAACCCACCAAGCCATCCAGGTGGATAAACCGCTTCTCCCTCGGCCCGGTCTGTTGGATACCGATTCCGGTCCAGCCGAAGGCCAAGGCCGCTCTAAGAAGCTCCCAGGCTTCTTTCCCGGAGCAGAGAACGTCAACGGCGCCGATTGTATGGGGGCCAGTGGGGCCGGTTTTCGAAACTTTCTGGTTATAGGCCGGGCAGCGAAACCCACTCGAAAGCCGAATCGGCCTCCCCCAAACGAGCCGGAACTGCTCGAGCTGGTCCTGGAACGATTGGGGCGGGAGGCCACCACAGTTACAGTGGCAAGCGAGTTCAGCGTCGGAGAAGTGCGGCGTCACGGTCTCCTCCGAGCCATGACCCGAAGGCCCTCTTCCCGCCGCTCGGCACGTAAGGCAAGGGCGCGTACTGTCCTTGGATCAAGCCCGAGAAGGCGAGCGATTGCCTTCCACCCTAGGCCATCCGCTCGGTATGTAAGGATCTGCGCGTCCGCCTCCCGGTCCCGGCGCGGCGTGCGGGAGGCGGAGCGCCCCGAGTGCGTCACGGGGCCGGCGGGGTCAAGCGCACCGCCCCAGTATCGAGGTCGACTGTAATTTCGATCCGCAGCTCGCGCGGCGCACCCGGAACGGGCGGGAGCGTCACCTCATTCGATCGCGGCGACTCGCCCCCTGGCCCTACAGCGGCGAGACTGATCCGGTAGCTCCGCTCGCTTAGGAACCCTACGATGGCCTCTAGAGAACCGCCGTCGCCCGTTATCCCCGGCCCAAGCTCAATCGCCTCCTCAGGGCCGCCCTGCGGCGTCCTGTAGAGCTTGTAGTACGTCACCAGCGCCTCTACGGCGTTGCGCGGCTCTTTCCAGCGGATAAGCATTGAACGGGTAGCGTCTTGCCCCCACGCTACCGAACCCATAAACAATAGGGGCAGTAGGCCTAGGGCTATCCAACAGTTTCGTTTCATAGCGTACTCTCCTCCATTACCTTCACTACTGTACCCATGCTCTCTACGCTAAGCTGGCCACCGAATGGGTCACAGTCCACCCTGAGTGATACAATTGCGTTAGCCCCGCATCCCCGAGCCTGTACACAGAGTGCTTCAACGGTTTCCGCCACTGCCGTATCGAAGTCGGGAGAGTAAGACTCCGCCGAAATTTGGCCAAAGTAAGCAATGGCACGGGCACCAGGGACCCAATAGGTTTCGTAAACCGCTACCTTCATTGTGTAAGAATGGGAAGGGTATGCGAAAAGCACAAGCTAAAACAACCAACCCCAGCCAAGCCACCCAAGCCGCTTGGGAACGCCGAGCAGCCCGGATCAGAGAACGAGAGCGGCGCCGAAGAGAGCCATTACCGACAGACCCTCCGACCGACGTAGCCTACCCGAGGCCCTACCCGGTTCGACCGGCTTATCAGGTCTATCTAAAAAGCCACCGCTGGCGGCGCATTAGAAAGCTCGTGCTCGAGCGGGACGGCGAGCGGTGTCGGCGCTGCGGGGCGACAGAACGCCTCGAAGTAAACCACCTTCATTACCGAACACTCGGGAGCGAAACAGGCCGCGAGCTAGAGACCCTCTGTTCGCTCTGTCACGGGCGGTTCCACCGGCGGCAATAGGTAGTCAAGTGCCGTCTTGGCTCCAATGGTCAAGAACAGACCAATGATAATCTGCCAGGGCGTAATGTAACCCTGGAACCACCAGATCATAAGAGTGCTGGTCCCGAATCCGATAATCCGACTTACGGTCATTCCCCGATCTCTTCTACTAGCGCTCGGTAGTCGGCTGAGCCAACCAAAAGCGACTGGTGATAAGCGCGGGCAGCCCTATCGCCTAGCCCACTGAGCTTATCTAGCACAGGCGCCAACCGTTGTAAACGTGCCCTGCCTTCACCGGAGAGAGCAGCGATCTCTTTTATAGTGGGCGTAACCTTTTTGAAATAGCGATCCGCTATCTGTTCCGCCGCCCTATAGCCGCCTTCTCGACCCATATATGTACCGGGGAACCCGCCACCGAAAAGGAAGCCAGCCGCGCCGCCCGCTGCACCACCTGCCTCTTTTAGCACTGTATTGGCAAACCGATTCGGCGTAGCGCTCTGCTCCAAGCGGCTCCGTTCTCTCGAGAGCTGCTCTGTTTCGCTCTTCCCCGGCGGGGCCGCTTTAGGTGTCGAAGCGGGCTTCTGCGGAACTGCAACTGCTTCTGGCGGCAAGGGGCTCGTGGCCCTTTTGATCTCCGCCCGCGTAGGGAGCCCTCGAGTCGCGGTTTCTTCACTCGCCCCACTGTTGAGCCGTTGCTCTTGTTTGATCTTTCCGCCTTCGACAATCCGAGCCTCCCGGTACTGAGCGCGAAGCTGTTCGGCTTCTGGCGCCAGGTCGGGCCGGTATCGGGTGAACAGCTCTTGTTCCTTTTCGACAAGCTGCTGGCGAGCGCGGAACAGCAGCCTCCCATCGGCATCCTTGAGAACCTGGGGAACGTTCCCACCTTCAAGCCCCATGGCTTCCTCTACCGAGCGGATCACCGAACGAAGCCCCTTTGCATCGAGCTGAATCGGGGCATTCGCTTCAATCGGGTTCCCTTGAAGGTCTACTAGCCCACTTGGCTTCTCCTGGGGGCTGGCTCGCTTGACGATCCCTTGTAGCTCTGCGATGACTCCCTTTTCGCCTTCGCTTGGGTTCGGCCCTACTAGGTCGCGAAAGCGCCGGCCAAGCTCTCTCCCATCTAACGGAGCCCCTTTACTGGCCACTTGAAGCTCATCCCGAAGCGTTCCTAGCCTTGCTCCGGTGGTCTCTCGGATTGCTGTTGCGGCCTCCCGACCCTTTCGGATCGGAAGCTGGGCGAGGTCTCCCCAGGTTTTCCCGGGCGCCCCCGGCAGTGGCTTCCCCCAGAGCACCGCCCCTTCGGCGATTGCCTCGCCCGGCAGCCGGGTTCCGAAGGCGCGGGTTCCTGCGGAATCCTCGAGCCCGAAGTAGGGGAGCGCCTTCTCGGGGCCGGGGGCTCTCGCCGTTTGGAAGGCAGCTTCGACTCGTTGTTCGGTTTCGGCCGCCGCGAGCTGCTTATTCGCCGCGACCTGTTGCTTGGCAGCGGTGAGAGAATCTTGGTAGTCGACGGCTCTCTGGCGGTTTCCGGCAACCCGGGCCGCTTCGCTCGCTGCCGCCGCCTCTTCCCTGGTAAGAATCCCCTGGGCCTGCGCGCCGCGCTCAACCTGCCCTGCGGCGGTACCCGCTCGGCTTGCTACGGCAGCGGCGGGGAGCCCGGCAACTCCGCCAAGCGCGGCTCCCAGTCCAAGACCTTTCGCAGAGCGCGTGGCCACGTCGGAGAGATCGGTCAAGTCGGGTGCGCTACTAGCCCCTTGAGCCGTTCCGAGAAGCGCTCCTGTTTTCGCGCCGCGCCCCAGCGCAGAGAGCGCAGCCTTTACACCGGATATCCCTTCCTGCCCTAGCTTGGCTACTGCACCAGCGCCCCGAGGGAGAGGAACTGGCGTAAGCATCGATCCCGCAAAGGCGGCTCCTGGGTTCGCTGCTTGTCCCGCTGCGATGAACTCGCGAAGTGCGGCAAGGTTTGGCTCATACCCTTCCCCGATACCGAGTGCCGCTCCAGCCCCTGCGACACCTCGATCGACGAACGGGAACGAGAGCGCCCCGGCCAGAGTGCTCTTGGCGCCTTGGGCTAGGTCAGCGCGGTACTTTTCGGGGTCGGGTTGGCCGAAAGAGGGTTGGAAGGGGGGAGAGATTACCGAGCTAGCTGGCTCTTCATCATCCCATGTAACGCCAGGTGTTGGTGTCTGGTCCCACTCGATCGGCATTACTGCACCACCTCATACCCACGGGCCTCTTCTATGCTATTCGCCCAGCCCATTCGGCCGGTCTTTGGGTCTCGTATGCGGATACGGGTACTGCTCTCGCCAGTCGGCTGGCTCACCGTTTGGTCGCCTGGAATCGTTGGCGCTGTATTCCTCTTGAACCCCTTCAGCGAGCCGTTCTCTTCGAAATACGTAGCTTCCCGTTGCTTTTCGGCTAGCTGGCCCCGAATCTGCCCAATAGACAGCTCGAGCCTTCGCGCGTTCTCTGCCGGCGACAGTCGAATATCATATGCGCGGTTGACCAGGTTTTCGCCTTCTTTCTGCGTATACTGGGCACCTAGAATCTGCCGCGCAGTTTGCTGTACCACGCTGGCGATAGTCTGCGCAGCGTTCACAGATTCGGTATCGCCGGCTGCAATTCGCGCTCCCTCTGGGAGAAGGCGCTTCAACCCACCTGTAAGCGGCTTTCCCTCTCCACCCTGTTTAACAGGGAGCAACGCTTTCCGCACCCGTTCTAGCTTACTCAGGTTCGCCTCTATTCCGGCAAACCCACCCGCCTCGTTCAGCTCAGCGTAGTACTTACCATACGCTTCGTCGGCTTTCTTTTCGCCCGGCGAAAGGGTGATATTTTTCCCCACTCGTTTCGCCGCAGCATCGGCATTCACCTTCTGGGCATACACAGCAAGCCGCCCCTGTTGAACCTTCAGCTGTGCATCTCGGTAGCGCTCAGTAGCGGCATCTCGTTCTGCCTGTGCAGTCGCCCGCGCCCCTGCAACCTGGCCAGCGACTCGATTCGCCTCTTCGCTTTGCCGAGCCGCGAGAATATCTTCGGGGCCGAGTTCATTCGGCGAAACGCTTTGCTGCTGATAAGGAACGGCAATGGTGTTGGTGCCGAATGGTCCTTCGTCGAGTACTTCGCTTCGGTAGCCCCCCTGCGTACTGGTCTTCGTCGGCCCCGTATTGACCCGGAGCCCTTGGAGAGCGCTAGGGAGGCCCGGTTGCTGTTGCTGGCCCAGCTGTGGCGGGTTCCCCGGCGCCTGTTGCTGGGCCCCCGGCTGGAGTGACGTTCCGGGGCTCTGTCCCTGTGCAGCGCCAGTCAGGAGCGCGTCGAAGCTGCTGGGAAGTTGCGAAAGCGGCTTATCGAACGAAACCGGCCGCTGAGCAAGCGGCGAGCCGGAATCGACCTGAACCTGAAACGGTCCAGCACTCGCGGCCTCTTGCTGAGCGGTAGCTTCAGCCTCTTGCTGTGCTTGCTGCGCTTCGTACTGGGCCTGAGCGGTTTCGGTTCCCCGCTGCTGCTCTGCCTGCTGCATTCCAAGCTGTAGCTTGGCCTGGCTCGCTTGCTGGGCAGCTTGGCTTTGGAACAGCTCGTCGACGGCCTGGGCCATCGCTTTGAACCTGGCCTGGTCGCTGCCGGTGTTGGTATTCGGCGCTGGGGTGAAGGCGCCTTGGCCTTGGTTCTGACCAAGGACTCGCTCACCGCTTGGCTGGCCTCCGAACGGTTGCGGGGGCGGTTGCTGCTGCTGCTGCGGGGCTGGCTGGCCAGGCTGGCCTGGCTGTCCACCAAACTGCCTCTGCAGCTCCTGCAGCAAGATCCCACCGTTCTGCGCAATCGCAGCTCTCTCATCCACCGGGAAGACAGTCCCCCCGGTAAAGTTAAGTAACGAGCCACTTGGCGCGAATTCCTTCCCTCCAAACTCACTCTGAAGGGTTCGCTTCGGGCGGCGCTGATCGGGTGGGAGAGCAAGCTGCTGCTGCTGCGCTCGCTGCCCCACCTCGCCGGGAACGGGTCCAGCGCCCCCCAACACTTGCCGGAGAATATCCACCAGTGACATCGGACGCTCCTAACCCGGGTAAGAGAGACCCCCGAAGCCGGGGTTGATTGGGGGGGTGCCAGTCGCGCCACCGGGGTTGTTAGGGACACCGAAAATGTTCCCGCCACCGCCCGCGCCGCCAAACGCCCCAGCAAACGAACCCAGCAGGTTAGCGGTTCCGCTCCCCTGCGGGTTGAACCCTTGCTGGATCAACTGAGGCGGTGTCGAAAGCCCCGAGAGCTGTGAAAACACATCGAGGGGCCGTTTCGCTAGGGCGTTCTGCTCGCCGCGAAGCTGCTGGTTCAACCCAAGAATATCACTGGCGTAGGTCGGGCCCAGCGCTAGTGAGGCAAGGGCGTTCTGGTTTTGCTGCCCCAGAAAGTTCCCCTGCAGCCCAAGAGCCCCTAGCTGCGTACTGTCTCGGCGCTGCGCGTCGGATAGCTGCAGGCCGGCTCGCTGGAGGTCTCGCTGCTTTGCGCTTTCGCCGGCGGCAAAGTTCAGCTCGCCTTCTCGGATCAAGGCTTCGGCTTTTCTCGCCGTCGCTGCATCGATAAAACCGGCCTGCTGGAGCGCTGCGAGGGCTCGGCGTTGGCTCGCTGCGTCGTCGAGCTGCCCTTGGGCGAGCTGGCCCGTCGCTCGCCGACCCGCCGCGCTCTCCCCCAGCGCGACATCTTGCCGGGAGGCTTCGGCGAGAAGGTTCTGAATGACTCGATTCGCCGAGTCCTGGAACCCGGTACTCTGCAGCCCGCCCCCATAGGCGCCAACCCGCTCGGCCAGCTCAGGGAGCGCCTCGCGCTGGAACTGCGAAATCGCCTCGTTATAAAGTGGCTGGGCACTTTGCCGGTATCCGGTCGCCAGCAGCTCCGGGTCGAGTCGGTTCCCAAAGCCCGTTTCGAGCAGCCGTGGATCGATCTCTGCTGTTTGCCCAGCAGTATCGATCGCTCGAGAGAAGTCAGTCGGTGTCGATTGGGTGATATTCGAGCCGACTGAGAAGCCGGGCTGAGCCGCTTGGCTAAACACGTTCCCTGCACTACCAAATAGCTGATCATACCGGCCGGTGTTCGCGTTCAAGAGCCCTTGTGTGTTCGATAACGCGGCGCCGGCTCCCCCGGTTAGTTGATTGATTAGGTCTTGTTCGGCAGTCGTCGGCCCCTGTCCACCATACGTATAAGCGCCGAGAGCGTCTTGAAACTGCTGGCCGCCGAAGAGGCCGGGGTTCTTTTTGTTCCGAACAAACTCGCTGGTTCCAGCATCGTCTCCAGCCTTATGGGTGATCTTCTTCACCCCGAGGAGCTGGTTCAGAATCGGGTTATTCGGGTTGGTGGCTTGGGTGACGCCGCCAGCGCCCTGCGAGTTGATCTTGGCGGAATAGATACTCCCGCCCGCGCCGATGGCTGCTGCTGCGAGTAGTGCCGCTGTTGTCGCCATACTAAAGATCCCTTACATAAGTCATCTCAAGTTCCTTCCAACCTGCTCGGGCCGTCCAGAATTCGCTGTTGTCATTCCCTACGTAGCGGCTGCCGAAAATCCGGGCATACCCCTTCCGCTTGGCCTCGCCCTGTGCAGCCCGCCACAGTGCGCTTCCGAGCCCTAGCTTTCTTGCTTCCGGTACTACATACGTACCGACTGCCCGTAGGACTGGAAGCTCCCCGTACATTAGTACAAACGACTTCCCTGGCTCCAGCAAGCACACACCACCCCGCTTCTCGCTTACTACGTCGATGAAGAGGGCTGTTTGCGTGGCTAGCATTTCCTCTTCGGTAAACGGCAGCGGTGGATACCCTTTCCAGATCCCCCGCCAGCACCGGAACGCAAAGGGGAGGTCGAAAATAGTAGCCGGCCGTATCACAGCCGCTCCCGCTTCACCCCGCTCCGCAGAGCAGAGAGCCCCCCTCCGAGGAGAATATCGTTCAGCGCGCTCGAGCGGTTCTGCTGCTGCGAAGGCGCTCCCGCAGCGACCCGTTCGAGCTGTTGCTCTAGATTGTCGAACGTGACGGGCTCGAGCGCGGGGCCATCTGCCGTAGCGCCGGTTCCCAGCGCAACGAACCCCTTTAGAACGAGGGCACCCGCGAAACCATGGGTTTTCCAGCCATTCAACATGGACTATCCCTTTTCATTTCAAGCAGGGCGCCCAGAACACATCAAGTGTCAGTGGCGTAGTTGCTCCAATAGTCAACCCGCTATACACCCGTACTGCTACAGTGTTCGCCGTTACTGCGTCGCCCAGTAGCAACAAGAGCGAGGTGGGTCCGGCGGCTGCCGCAGGCGCGGCGGGGGCTGCGTTCGTTCCGCTTCGATCGCCGTAGATCGCTCGGACAACTACGGGATACACATTGAAGTGATTGTAGGCCCTCCCCGTCACCAGTACCAGTGGCAGGTTCAGGTTATGGGTGAAGACAACTGGGGCTCCAGCTCCGTTAGCGAGCTGGTTCGCGTTGGTCAAAACCGCTCTCGCCCAGCCCCCTCGGATATTCTGTGAAACGGGAACCCCTGTCTCGTCCTCGGGGTACCCCGCAGAGACCTCTTTGTTCAAAATATCGCCGATCAACCGCGCTCGCCGATTCGCGCTCTTTACCCCGTTGTCGATCCGGCCCAGCATGAGCCGTTCTCTCGGCGACCAGTCGACCCGGCCGAGGTCTAGACCTACTGCGATGTTGCTCGGAACTTTCGACACGCTACACCGCCCCTTCTGGTTTCAGAGCCTCACCGCCATCATACCTTAGTTCGATCAACAGATCCGTTATCGCGACGGGATGCTGGCCGGATACTTCGGTTCCGATAGTCACGCCAGAGACTATTTCGTTCGCATAGTCCAACGAGGGGTCGCCTGGCATTTCGTTCACTTGCTCTAACGGGACCGAAACCGCTTGGCTATCTGCATGTAGAACCGCATTAAACGGGGGCGCTAGCTCGCTCTGTACATACGTCGCCTGTAGCTTGCTCCAGGTCTTGATTAGATCCGGCCGGCCCAGGGCGCTTTTGAAGGTCTTGTACTGCCAAGTTGGAACCATGCTATCTACCGTAATCAGGCGCGGGTCTTGCGTAAGTACTAGACCACTTCGGGTTCCGTAGCTCAGTAGGTCCAAGCCCTCTCGAATTTCAAACTGGGAATAGCTCTGAGTAGTCGTATCATAGAACAAGCCCCCCGCCCCCGCGTAGGTAACCGTATCACTCAAGCTCGTATAGAGCTGGAGTACATTGGGCATTTCGGGGAAGTTTGTCTCCAGCGGCCAAACAGTATCACTGGTCGTATCATACGCCCATAACCGGTTCGGGTGGCTACTACTCGTATCGGTCCAGAGAACCCAGATAATCCGAAACAGCGGATCATACTGAACAAACGTCCGGCCAAGCTGTTCGGTATTAAGCTGCTGGTAGAAGGTTCGCGTCCACTTAGAGAAAACGGCCAGCTCCGTCGCTCGCTGGCCCGCCTCGGTAAACTTTCCGTCATCGTCCAGAAAGAACCAACCGTCGTTGAAGATCCCAAAATGCCGCCCCGTTCCCAGATCAGTCACCGCGTACGGCCCAATCACCCCGCGGCTGGTCGAAATATATTCTCTCCGAAACGGGTCGAATACATCGCCAGTTTCCCGAAGGAACGCAGTTCCCCGCTTAAAGTAAACGGCGAGAAAGTTTCCAATCCGCCGAACCGCAGTCCCTTCGCTTGAGACTTCGAGAAAGTCAATTTGCCCACTACCTAGGCTGGTTAGATCGGGAGTAGCCGAGCGATTCGTATAGCGGAGCCGAAACGGCCGAGCGCTGCCGGCCTCAGTAGTGTTTAGAAAAAACACCCGATCAAACGCGGTACAGATGGTTCGCGCCTTGAACGGGGTAAAGGCACCTGCAGTAAATTCGGTGTAGTTCGCCGCCCCAGGTACATACACATAAACCGCATCGAACCCATTCGACAGATAGATCGAATTCGCCGCGGGATAGCTAGCAAAGTCACAGAGGGTCTGCGCAGCGCCTGCCCCCGCGCTGCTCCCCGAAAGGCCCGCCCCCGCCCCGGTATAGGGAATATGGGTCCAAGTACTCCCCACCAGCTCATAGAACCGCCCGAGAGTCGTGTTCGCTGTAACTGCATACCGGCGGTTCGTGCCCCCCGAGACCAACGAATCCCGGTAGCTAAGCAGCCCAGTCACCGGCTGGGCATCCACTGCAGCAGCGGGCGGACTCGCATCGCCGAGGGGCAGGGTCGCCGTACCCAGCCGGATAAAGCCCGGCGCCGGCACCAACCGCCCCCCAAGGCTGATCAAGCCTCTCAGCTCGGAGCAGTCCCGAAAGTCCGCAATGTTCGGCCCTAGATCGGGGCAGAACCCGCCGAAGGGTGCGGTTATGACGATTTTCTGCCCCGCCGAAATCGCCTCGAGAGCCTCGTTCGTCTTCTGGCCCGAACGGTCGAAGCGGCGTTGGCGGGGGGTCCCGAGGTTGCTAGGCATGGGTCAGGTTTTTCTGCAGAAGAGCGCAGTTCTAAACGGGCCCAGTGAGGGCTGAGTGCCGCCAGCCGAACCCGTCGCGCCTGTTCCGCCGTTCCCGCTGGTAAGCGACTCGCCACCGTTGCTGCCAGTCGAGCCGGTTCCGCCGCTGCCGCTGTTTGCTGTACTGGTACCGCTACTGACGAAAGTGCCTCCGCCAGTTAGGTCCGTGAGAACGGGCGACGTGTCGTCGGGCGCACCGCCATCGTCGACCGATTGAGCTGGAGTGCTAGAACTGCCACCCGTTGAGCTATGGTCGATCTGTAGCGTATGGCCGTGGTTGCCGATCGTTGTATCGTGGGTATGGGCAATTGTGTGCGCGTGCGAAGGACCCGTATGGGTATGGTTACTGGTGGTAACGCTGTGACTATGCGATGGCCCCGTATGGGTATGGGAAACAATCTCGCTCGCGTCGCTGGTGTCGTTGTAGTTGGCTGTTCCGCCTGCCGCTCCGCAGCCCGCTGGCGCACTTGACCCAGTACAGCTAGTACCCGCACTGTTAGGAACGTTCGCGTCGGCTACTGCAATGTCGGCGCCTCGAATCGAAAGGTTCCGCCACTCAGTCGCCTCGGAATACCCAGCGGGACAAGTAGAGCTAGTATCCCAAAGGATCATCGCGTTGGTTGGAACAGTTCCACCGATCCCACCTGCCGTATCGCTCTTTGTCACCTGCCAGCTATCGGCATCCCCATCGGCGTCAGTATCCAACGCAATGTTATACGTATAGTCGTCTGCGGCTCCTGCGCCCCCAAGTACGCCATCCGCCCCATCGGTATCCACCCAGCAACGGCCTTCATCGCAGCCGCGGTTGCCGTTTCGGTCGGTTTCGGCAATACAGGTCGCAGCAATCGAACCCGTTACCGATGGCGCGCTGGTCTGGACAAAGCACCGCGCAGAGCCCTCCAGGTGGCGGCCGGTATCGGTCGTGACATTCCCTAGTCCAGAGCCCCAGTCGTGTTCGACTTCGGCTCGGTCGCGGGTCTCTGTTTTCCCCTGCCGGTGATGGTCGTCGCTTAGCGCGATCGAATCATTATTCGTCGGGTCGCTCTCGTAGGTAGTAGTCCACGCCTGCGGAGAAGGGTTGAACGCGGCGAAGAGAACCCAGGCCCGCGCGCCGACTGGCTGAAGCAATACCGCAGCGCAGACTGCTAGAACAATCACTCGCATCTCGCGCATGGCTAGCGGCTCCATCGCTGGTAGGGGTCTCGGTTGCGGAGATCGTTCTCCCAACCCTCGTTAAGCGCTTCGAACACTTCGGCCTCTCGCATTTCGTTCACGAGCTGAGCGGCGTGAGCGTTGAAGTAATCGGCGCGCTGAACCTGCCCAAGCGCAGCGCAGCCCGCTCCAGTCGCCCGCTGGACCAACACTTCGTCGAAGTACTCTTCTACTTCGGTTCGGTGGCCGTCGTCCGAGAGCAACTTCGGCTTCGCCCAGTAGTACACTCGAAGCGTATCGCCGTCGCTTGCTTCGGTGACCCGGAGAATAATATCGGTTCCGTCTCGGGCGAAGCGGCGTTCTCGGCTCGTACTTTCAAGGATCGAGTGTTCCTTCTCGGGGTCATACTCGTCCCCTTTCGTTTCGTTGATTACAAAACGAATAGCGAATAAGTTTGCCGGAAGCGGATACCGGGTTAGCGCCTGATCGAGAACGATCGGTGCATTCTTTTTCATCCCCGGATGCCGAAACACACTCGGGTTACACATCCAGCGGTTCGCTCGGTTGATCCATAGCCTCAGCCGAAACAGCCCCGCGACGGTCGAAGGGTCCACATTGGTTCGCTGCCCGAGCTGAAGCCGGATGTCTGTTTGCATTTCACTGAGCAGCATTAGGCCCATTACCGAGACCTCACAATCAGCCGATACGTTCGCTCGTGTTGCCGAGCCGTCCCCGCCTCATCTGTCGTTACATGAACATTGACGTCATAAGAAGCCCCGTCGATACCGCCGGAGAAAAAGGCACTGCTCACCTTTCCAGCCTCAACAGTTTGAAGTACCACTAGATCGGGACTATCCGGCGTCCAGACAGACGACTGGATTACTTCACCGTTCTCGTTGTCGTCGGTATCGACACAGAGTTCGGTGAAGTCGACTGAGTAGTCAAGCAATTCGGAGGGGTCTTTCGCCCTCTCCCACACACCTTCAATTGCCACGGGGTGCCCTCGCTCGAATCATTCGGCTCTGTCCAGCAGGGCGGCCGGTTCGGCTCTCGCCCCGCGGTAGACGCGTTCGGCTCTCTCCCTCCACTAGAAAGGTTCGGCTCTCTCCCACTGGGGTAACGAGCTGGCCATCCCCTAGCGGAAGGTAAGCCACCCCGAAGAAGTCCAGCTCAACCAGCGGAACCAGAACCACCATCGGCACGGGTACTGGATCGGGGGAAAGTGCCATCGGCGCATCGAGTAGAACAGCGGGAACTACAATCGGTACCGTTATCGGACTGGGCTGCAGCAGTACATCTACCATGAATGCCGGAGCGGGAATGACTACTGGCACAACGACTGGCGAAGGCGACAATGTAACGGTCCCTAAGTTCAAGTTAACTGCCGCAACACTCGGCACAGCTAAAACATCCCCGCGCCAACAATCCCCCGCCGGTTGCTCCCCGCAACCCAGTAACCAATATCTGCAAGCGTCGCGTGGTTTAGCTCCATGAGCGAATCAAAGCCTTTCGGCCCTACCGCGGTAATATCCATGTAGCTGTCTAGAACACCACTTGCTGAAATCCCGGTACGGCAATACGTTTCGTCACTCTCTTGAAAGATCGAAGTATCGGTTGTCGCTAACGCATCCTGGTCAAGCTGCCCATATGTGGCGCGCGCAGCAACACCAGTAAACATCCCTATACTGACGGCATCATGCGCCGTTGGAGTGTCGTCGGTACTCTCTACCGCTCCAGTCGAGACCAGCATCCCCACTACCGGCTTGAAGCCAGGACTAGCCACAATCGGCGTTGACGTGTCATTCACAGTTCTAACATTGCCAACCCGCCACTTGCCACCCTTGATGGCTAAATACCCAAACCGCCGAACCGTCGCATCGGTCTCGATGTAATTCAGCCGGAATCCATTCGACAACATAGCAGTCAGCGAAGCCCGGACTAAACAAGTACCCAACCCAGCCGCGGTAGTGATCACTCCAATAAACTGATCCTTCCTCATATACCGACCGGTATCACTGGTCCCTGCAGCGTCAAGCGCTCGGGTCCCGCAGACCCATTGGTTCAAGGCAGCGTCGCAAGCCGACACCATGATGGCTGAGCCGGTTCGGATATCTGGCTCCGGCGCAATACAATACGGGCTGATACAGAGAACAAAATCCGGCTGGAACCCAACCGTCGTAATGTCGTTATCGCCGGTCCCCGTCGCCTGATCAAACCCCCCTACAGCCACATTTTGTATATCAGCCCCGCCGATCCCAGCCAGCCCAACCTTGATCGCATCGACAAACGCATCGTCCACCGTAAAGCGGGTCGGAGCCCCACTCATGTTCGTTACGTCGAGTAGAGCTTCAAGGGCGCCAGCAGTCGTCAGCGTTCCTAGAATCGCGTCTGCCCGCTGCATCTTATCGGTCGCGCTGGTCCCCGCCCCGTAGACTGACTGTGAGCAGGCCATCCAGCGGCTGCTAGTACTCGCAGCGAACCCAATCGACCGCCGGGGGGTCCACGTGGCGGCAATGTCATAATCCACCGGATAGCCCATAGTCAGAGCAAGCAGCGCCTTGCTAGGGAAGGCGTGGGAGCGGTCGTAATTTGTTCCGGCCGCCCCGGTATCGACATTGAACTGCTCTACCACCGCCAGCAGCGACACCCTACACCGCCATACTTCCAACCAGGGCCCCAGCACCGGCGGGCGCCAGCGCGATAATCAGCGCCTTGGTGCGCAGGCGAAGGGCTTCTCCCGTCTCGTACGGGTTCACGCCGCCGCCGATTTTCGTTCCCCGCTCAGCCAGCTCGGCGCCGATCGAAACGGTTTCCGACACCACCTGCCGCCGGCCGCGCTGAACGTCGGAGTTCGCATTTGTGATATTGGCAATTGAGTCCACTAGATCATTGAATTCGGTTAGCGCAGTAGTCCCCGGCAACAGCCGTAGGTAGATCCGGGCATTCGCAATGGTGATCCCGTTTACTCCGATCGCTCGGTCCATTGTCACGCAGCGGAACAAGCTGGCCGGAATCTTCGCTTCATCAATCGGCGTTGCATCGCCAATACCTTCGCCCACCATCCGCTTCCAGAAAGCCCCTGTCTCCATTGCTAAGCCGAAGCTCGCTGGGTGCTAGAAATCGAAATCACTACACTTCCCCCCGTCGGCGCGGTGCAAGTAGCCAACACATCCATTCCGTCGCCGCCTTCTATTCCAATATCGCAGGCAATCCCACCACCGGGTGGAATGCCTTCCCACTTTTCCAGTACAATATCTGTTCCGTCATCCCACTCGATAGTTACGTCTGTATTTACCGTACAGGCATAACTGGTCTTGATCGACAACTGCATGACCTTAGTCATAACGCCAGCAGCAGTAGCCCTTAGTACTGCGTCAGTCTGCGCCCCTGTATAGGTGGCAACGTCTCTCAGTGGAACCGCCAAGAGCCCACCTCGCTATGGAGTGTATTCATCGAACACACCTGAAATGCTGTAGGAACGCTTATCCGCTGTAGTCCCCGCCGTACTCTGATAAACCACTACTCCCTCTCCAGGAGCAATGTCGATATAGTCGTCCTCGTTATCCGGGGCGAAGGTAAACGAGCGGGCCTTTCCAACGCGACCAGTTCCAAGCGAAAATGCCCCCGTCGTCGTCGTACCCACCAGCTCCAGCGCAGGCGCTTGCCCGTGTAGCAGGCTCGCCACCAACGAAACCGTCATCCCTGTCGAGGCGATTCGCCAGTTCGTTGTATTCGCTGCGTCAGTCGACTTCCTCTTCCCCACCGCCAGAACAGTTCCACTCGCAGTCCCGGTAAACGTAAACCGCGCTACAGTAAGCAGCGGAACCGAAAGGGTATCTGCTATCGCCGCAGCATGTGTAAACATAAGCGAGAACCTTCGCAGTCGGGCGTTCTTCGCCCCCGCTACTGGGTTCTCCCACCAGAGCGTCCCGGTAGTCGTCCCGTTATCCGCTGCTGCTCTCACAGCGACCACTCGATCCGAGAACCCGTAGACACCCGCCAGGTCCCGGGCTGGAACCGGCCGAACCACCGCGCCATAATCGGCCGAGACCGCCTTCACGTTCCGCACGTTCAACAGCTCAGCGAGCGCCGCCCCGCCAATCTGCGGCCGGAAGCGCTTCACCGAGCCAATCAGCTCAGCGTCTAACGAGTCGCCGCCACTCCCCCCAATCGTCAGCGTACTATCCGACATTACGGTGTGTACTCGTCGAAGATCCCTTGAACGGTAAACCGCCTCACATCGCTCGTCGTCCCCGCCGTTACCTGATAGATCACCACCCCTTCTCCGGCCCCTAAGTCGGCGAAGTCATCTTCGCTCTTCGGGGCGAAGAGAAAGTCTCGAACGAGCGAAAAGCCGCCCGAGCTAGTCGTGCCCACAATCTCCGCCGCTGGCACCTGTACATGCCCAAGTTCGCCAGCGAGCGAAACAGTCATCCCGGTCACCGCCGTTCGCGCCGTGGCCGTATTCGCCGCATCGGTGGACTTCCGCTTCCCGACCGTTAGCTGTGCGCCGCTCGCCGTCCCAGTAAACGTAAACCGCGTAAACGCAATCAACGGAACCGAAAGAACGTCAATCAGCGTCGCACCATACGTAACCTGGATCAGCAGATAACGAAGGCGGGCATTCTTCGCGTTCCCTACCGGCACCTGCAGCCAGAGCGCTCCGGTACTCGTTCCATTCTGCGCAGCAGCGGCGACCGAGACCAGCGCACCCGAAAAAAAGTACGCCCCCGCCACGTTCCGAACCGGCGCCACCCGAACCACCGCCCCGTAGTCGGTGTACGCAGCAATCGTGTTCTTCACCCGGACAATTTCAGCGAGAGCCGCTCCCCCGATCTGGTGGCGCTCTCGCTTGAGCGAGCCGATCAGCTCAGCGTCGAGGGAATCCCCGCCGGTTCCCGGGTTCAGAACAACCGACGAGTCAGACACTGCTAGTCTCCACCCTTAGAGCGTTCCGGCGCTTCTCGACCGGCTCGATCTGCTCTGACACCTGCTCTACAGCCGCCAGCCGCCCGCGGTGGTCCTCTCGGAGCCGCTCGAGTGCCTCGCGGGCGCCTTCAAGCTGGGCTTCCGGCGCCTTTCGAGCCTGCAGCTCCTGCACTCGCCGAAGCTGGCTTCCGATCTCTACCTCAAGGGCGCCGGCTGCGTTCGACTGTTCGGTCCGCTCCGTTCGCAGGGCTCTCAGCCGCTCGTTCAGGCCAAGCAGCTCTCCCTGCGCGGGGATATGCTTTAGCAGGGTCGACCGGGCTTTCTGGTAGCTTTGCTCTACCGCCGACTCTCGACACTCCTGGCAAGCGTCTAGCTGCTCAAGCCGCCCCGTTACCCGGGTTCCCAGCACCGCCCCATCAATCTCTATACTTACTCTAACTGCGCCAAGCGCAGGGGCTTTCCGGCATACGTCACAAACTGTTGTCGTGGCCACGTTCTACTCCACCGGGTCCAATAGCTCTTTCACCAAACTAAGATCCACCCCCTTCAGAAGGGCTAGCTTGGACTTTTTTGCTCGGTTCGCCCGAACAGCGGCCGGATCGGTCAGTTCCTTCAGCTCGTCGTTCAGGGCAAGGATCTTCCGGCGCCGGGGGATGTCCGCTACGACCAGCGCCATTCGCTCGAAGAGCAGCACAAAGCCCCGCCCCGAGCAGCCAGCACACGTACTAAGTACTAAGCCCTCTAGCGGAATCCCTTTTCGCAGCGAGGCAACCAGCGTCGGCCGCTCGGTCGCCTCGCGCTCCCTACACAACTCGCACATCATGTAACCTGGAACCAGCCTTCCGCATTCATGTTCGCGTTGATATTGCTCCCCGACCCATTGAACGGAAAGCCGCCCGAGTCGATAAACGCAAGCGGGATATTCGCGCTCTCTGCCCCGACGTGAATATATTGAATCGCCGCTTGAGCAGAGCGTGTCCCCGCGCCGACTGTGGTCCAGGCAACAGGGGTCGCGCTTTTTGCCTCGGCCCGGTTATTCGTCAGGTCTTCGTCGACGCTCTCAGTCGCTAGTGCCTGCCGGCTATACCCACTCCCGTCGTACTCGTCGAGGGTCGTGATCTCGGATAGAAAGTTCACATCCTCTTGGGTATCCGCTGTGGTATTGGTCATAACTAGCATCATCCTAATATCTAACGCGGCCCAGTTCAGGCCACCTGTTAGCATTAGGCGCTTTCCCTCGGTGAAGAAAAAACTCAAGTAGCTAGTCCTCCCCCAACAGCCTAAACCTGCTACCACCCCGGCTCGGCTCCTCGCCCAGCCCTGGATCAGCACACCTAGGACACTCCATCCGTTCGTGATAGCCGCAGAACACCCAGGTCTCCCGTAACGTTTCATCCCCACAGATCGGACAAAGATCCGGCCGACTCTGACTCATCCTCGTAAGCGCTCCACCAATCTCTATCCCAGTAAAGACTCTCGTATCCACTTCAGCTTCAAACAGTTCCGTATTCGCATTCAGGAACAAGTCCGTTCCGTCCTGTGTTCTCGTATGTAGATGAAACGCAAACAGCCCATCCCAGCTCACCCCCGGTGTCGTCCCGGCATTCCTCGCACTGTTCAGCGCTGGAACACTCAACGCCACCGCATAGAGAGCAGATCCCGGGGCTACCAGGTCGAGTTCGGCGACCAGAAAATCCCTCAAAGGGTCCAGCGCTCCAATACTCGGCGGGGGCGCCAGAGTGCTCCAGGCGCCACTCACCTGGCCACCCCTGGCATAGATCGCCACCGTACAAGGCAACTGCGGGGCGACCGGAACCGGGTTCAGCGTCAGCAGAGGGCTAGCGAGTAAACAGATCGCCGGAAAACCACTGAACCGTAGCCCAGCTACTTTCCCGGCCCCCTCTTCCACCAGCGAGCTGTCATCGATCCATAGCGAGCCGCTGAAATAGCCGCTCTGCTCTCGTACAGCGTCCATCTACGGCTCACAATCAGTCTCAATGACCAAAGGGCGTGGGGGAACCGGCCGCTGTCCCGCCTGCGCTTCCACGGCTGCGCCGAGCCAGTTCAGAAGCTGCGAAAACTCTTTCATCTGGCAAGCCAGCCGGGTAGTGGCATCGACAGTCAGCTTCTCCGACGCCGAAAGCCGCATCTCGACCCTTGCACCCCAGGCCGCCCCCGAAACAAGCATCGCCGCCACCGCTGCAACTGTTGCCCAGTCCATTCGCCATCCTCTAACCGTGATACCGGATCGCGGGGGCATTGGCGCCTGCTTAGTACGAATGCTTCCTTCGAGTCGCGATGTCGACCGTGTAGGTATAGTTCCCGTCGCCGCTTACAGCGTCAGAGACCCGTAGAAACGGGAGCGGGTCTCTCGGGCCAGTCGGCAGGGTTCCCCCGCTGATCGGAACAGCCAGCGGCCCCGTTGCCACCAGCGCCCCGCCACTGGCCGTTACTGCGGTAAACGCGACCCAATCGAACCACGGTACATTGCCATCTAGAGAGTCTTGAATCGTAACGGTCAGGGCGCCCGTTCCGCTGTTCTCGGTCGCCCGTAGAACCGCGTTATAGAAGCCTGGCTCGCCGTCTGGTAGGCCAATTTCGGCAAGCGGGCCGTCGGTCCCGTCATTTGCTGCCGTGACTGCAGCGCGGCTCGCAATTTGGGTCACCCGACTTGTCGCACTCATCTAGACACCCAGCCGATACGCGCCGCCCGCGATGATGTACGCGATGTCGAGGTTTTTCGCGGTTGCCTCGCCAGCCAGGAACGCAATCGAAGGCGCCATCGCCGCGCCGGGAACGTCGCTGTTCGCCCCGAGGTTCAGGGTGGCTCGGTGGGTGGCGATTCGCTTGCTCGCTCCCGCTGGCTGGCTATGCAGGTCGACGAACCCGTAGGCCACGCCCTTCTGGGTCGTTCGGTTGAGCTTACTGGCCCGGAAGGTCAGGGTGATCCACTTGTTTGCCTGAGCCGCAGCGAGGGTCATTACATCGGCGCTCGAAGAGGCTCCAGAGACCGGCGCGCCGCTGGTCTGATCGGCCACCAGCTTGATCAGCCCACTGGCGTCGTCCTTTACAAAGCCCATGTAGTCATCTACTGCGGTCAGGATCGACGTGTCTACCGGGGCAAAGCCGAAGAAGAGCTTCGACTGTTGAACCGTCGCGAGGTTGTTATTCGCGTCGACCAGCCGGAACATGATGGAGAAAAACATTTCATCCATCGTGCTGGTGTCGAACATGAGCTTGGTGTTACCCGTAGCGCCCTTGATAGCCTGCATCTGCTGGCCCTGACCATCGCCTGCGCCGGTCAGGATTCTCAGGTACGCCGGAAAGCCCGTATCGACCACTGTCACGGTCGAACCCGTAACCTGTGTATGCACCCACTCGGTCCCCGCCATGGTCTCGTCGGGCATCGCCGGAGCATTGACGAACTGCTCCTGGCCAATCGGGTCTCCCGCATCCCACTTCCGCAGATACCAGCGATCCGCAATCTCAGCGCCTACAGGCATCCCGAGGTATTTTCCGAGGATCATCGCCGTTCGGCCCGGCTGGGCGATCCCGTTCGGGCTATCGAACTCGAAGCGCTCGTATTCGCTGTTCATGGTTTCCTCATTACGGCTGCAGACTAAAGGTAACCGAGCACCAATAATCTTGTGCGGAGAGATCCTCGGTCGAAACTGCTTGAACGGCCCAGGTAGCGTTCGCTGCGATATCAGTAGTCGTCGGGGTCGCTACGGCGCACTCAGTCGTCGCAGTCGCAACAGTACAGGTAACTGCTGGCGTCAAGCCCGCAGCAGCACTCCGAATCGTGAACACAACACCATTCGACCCGCTCCCACTCACCCTACAATAGAGACCATGCACCTTGGCAGCGATACCAGTAAACATGATCTCGTCGGCCGTCGCTTCGGTAGTGTCGTCTTCCGCCGCACATCCAGTCCCCGCTAGCTCATACCCGAGATCATTCCCGGTCAGCGTAGCGGCGTAGAACGGCGCGCTCGGGTAGCCCGTTGCCGGACTGGCCCAGTTGGTCGTGTTGTTCGGCAGATCGCCGCAGAAGACCGCTTCCTTATAGAGGACCCCACCGACTTCATCCTGCCCAACCGAGCTATCCGGGAGAACCAGCTCGGCGTTCCCCGTTCCATCGGTCGTAACCGTAACGGTGGTCACGTCGGCCGAGCCCACTACAATCGGCGCTGCACCACCCGCGTCATAGGTACAACCTGCCGTTGCGTCGTCATCCTTACAGATAACCGAAACAACCCCAGCGTCGTCCCTACCAAGAGTGATCGTCCCGGCAGTCCCGTTCGAAATCGACTCGGCACCCGAAAGGGCAATTCCCGCCGTAACGGGAACTACAAGGGTGTCGCTTGCGCTACCGAGTGTAAGGGCTGCGTTCCCGCCCGGGTCGACGGTCAGAGCCGCCGTCGCATCATCATCGGCACTGGTCAGGGTAACGGTGCCGGCCGCGGCTCGCTGAACCGTCAGCCCCCCCGCTTGAGGCGAGAGTACCAACGCATCCCCCCCGACATCCAAGGTAAAGGTGTCACTGGTGGTTCCAGCGGCAGCCGCCGTCGCGCCCATCCCGCTCGGAACCCAGGTACCACCCTCGTTCCGCACCAGCATCTGCTGGATCGACCCACCGCCCACCGAACAAACGTCGGTAAGGCAGTCGGTGATCCAGCAGGTCATCCCGGTTTCGTTTCCACAAGCGGCGTCTGCATTCGCAAACGTCGCCCCTGGCACCCGGTTATAGCTCGCCGCGTAGGCAACCGAGCACCCTAAAGCGAGCAGCAGAGCAAAGAGCGCTTTCGTTCGGTTACTCATGACTACGGTGTGCTCCCGATATTCTCGCGCCATTCTCTGTTATACACAGAAGCTCTGTACCAACCCCTCCACTTCCGGTCACCCGTATCGGCATCGGTCGAGTTGGTAATCCGGAAGCTCTCTCGGTTATTGAACACGAAGCCACTCCCCGGCGAACCCGAAGAGCCCTTCGCGCCCATGAGCCACCATGCCTCTGCCGAGGTCAGATAAGGAGAGGCTTCGACCGATAGACTCATCTTTGCAATCTGATTCGTGTCAAAGGTATTCGTGGTCCCCGGCCGTCCCTTGGCGTCGATGATGTTGTTCGCAATATGGACTTTGCTGCTCTTGCAGACGACCCGGGCCCCCTTGAGGGTCTGCCCAATCTGGTGGCCTTCGTTCGACTGCTGCTCAAGGAACATGACGCTCGCAGCCTCCAGCCCTTCGTAGGAGACCGGAATATGCGGGTCGAGCCGGTTGCTCAGCGTCTGCCCCACCGTCCGCGGCTTGAGCATGGTATGAGCCGTCGAAATGATGGCAACGGCGTCGATCGAAAGCCCAGTCGTGAACGAGGCGTCGATAAGCGCCCACGCCAGCCGCTCTTCGTGGTCGATCTGAGAGCGCGTCAGCGCCTCGGTCTGCCGGTCGATCACGTTGAACTTCGCGTCAGCGACAGCTTCATGGGTTGCCGCAGTTCCCAGCGCGTAGGTCGAGTGAACGACTCTCCGGCGCCGCCCTTGGACCGGAATGTCGTAGACCACCGCAGTGCCCTCAGGCTTGGCCTGGAACTGCCCGAGCCCCGAGAACTCCATGATATCCACGTGAGCGTCGCTCTCTTTGCTCACATAGAACAGAGCGGTATAGCTCTTGGGGTTTTGCTTCCAGAGTAGAAACGAGAGCCAAAGCGGCCTCGTATCCACTACGTCCGGGATCGACCCTCGATTCAAAGCTGGCATGGTTCATTCCCTCGTTTTACAGAATGGCCGTGACTGGTTTGTTTGCTGTGTCCACAAATACGGCCAAGAACGCAGTTTCAGTGACGGGTTCGGTAAGCTGGAAAATGCAGGGAATACCACCACCCTCTGCAACGATTCCAGTCTTTATCACAAAACGTGTCACAGTCTCTCCAACCAGCTCATACCAAAGGTCTGCACTGCTTTGAACAGCAGCTACCAGTTGAGCCAGCGTTCCGACGATAGTAAGTCGCATTAGGCTGCCGGGGCATCAATGCTGGTGGACTGCGTTGCAATGAACTCGAAAACCACAAACACACCCGTTCCGCTGCTTCTAGCGATATCGTTCCCTTTTGCGTCCAGTACCTTGTCAATGCGAGCGACTCGGCTACCGGAACCACCCACATCCACAAACCAGTTACCGCTTGCTAGAATCAACGATGCAACCTCGCCGACAGCGTTGGCTTTGGTGGGCACCGCAGCCGTACCCGCACCATCCGTCGCAAAGTTTCTGCTCACCCACTTATGGCCTGGCTTGGCCCGCCAGATCGAGATTAGGTCGCCCGCAACCGGCAGATTCGGGCTCGCACCCGGCGTAAACAGGCCCTCGGGCGAGCGGAAGATCCCATTCGGATCGGTCGCGCCCACCGTATCGCCGCTCATCGCAGCGATTCCAAGGAAGTCTTCGTCTGCTGGAGCGCTTGCACTCTCGGTCAGGTCGCCCGCGTTGTTCAGCGAGACCGGCTCTCCCTGAACGAACGTCTCACTCGCCTTGAGTGGAAACTCATCAGTCGGCGGCAGTACCGATCCCTGGTCCGCCCCCCGATACGGCATGATATCGCCCTTCGCCATTTCAGTAATCCTCTCCGTGATCGCTGGTTCGGTAGCCGTTTTCACCGTGCTCCGGCAGCGCATACACTGCCCCAACCCGAGCCGGCTTTCGGCCGTATTCCCTGTTAAACCCCGCACCCTTATCGAGAAAGCTCTGGGTCGGGCCCTTCAGCGCAAGCTCTCTCTGTGCAGCTTCGCGGGCCAAAACTTCAGCGTACTGGTCCAGTGGAATCTCCATCAAAACCAGCTTCCCCATACCAATCAGATCATCCTGGGGAGCCCCAAACTGCATCGGAACCTCACTCGCCAAGCGAGTCCCGCCCTCTGCGGTGACTGGCCGAAACCCCATCATCTGCATATTGTGGAATCCGCCCGGATCATCCCGGTGTGCATACGCAGCGTGGTAACCCGGTCGCGGGTTCCGAATGTTCAGGCACGAATACGGCCCGATGTGCGATCCGTGCGGCTCATGCGGATCGGGGTTGGGGTTGTACGGCTTCGCCCACTCATGATCTCTACCGGCTTGCATGCTGTTCAGGGCTCCCTTGTGGAATCACGCCAAAGCAAAGAGGCTGTCCTCGTTACAAGAACAGCCTCTTCTAGAAGACTGCTTTGGCGGTCGCGACTAGTAGCTAGCTAGCCGATCGACTCGTTAGACTGGTTTAGTGTGCTGGAATACTGATTCCCAGCTCTTCGATATCTTCCATCGAAACGCCATCGGCACCCCTGCGCCACATGAGGTCTCGAAGCTTCGCGGCTTCCTCAGCCTTCGGAACTCTCCCGCCCACCTTTCCGCTGATCTTCTGCATCAAGAGGGTGTCGCCTTCGTCGAGGCGGTTGCTCTGGCTTGGAGGGATTCCGTTCCCGGGCATCCAGGGAGCCGCGTTTCGGGCCGTCTCGGCTGCAGCAGCCGCGTCGGAAGCAGCTTTCTGTACTGCGGTAAACCGGGTCGAAAGCGCCCCAAATTTCTGCCCCTTCGCCATCGAAAGCGCATTGTCCCACGCCTGCGGCAGCGAGCGCGCCGCCACCGACTCCCCGAGCTGGTTCTCAACAATCCCCTTCAGCTCAGAGTCGTAGGTTCCTGCCCCGAACTCAGCGTCAACCCGCGCCCGAACTGCCTGTTCATTCGAGGCGGCCTCCGCAGCGGCCCGAGCCCCGAGAAACCCAACCAGGCCGCTTTCGGTCAGCCGGGCATCCACTCGGCGGTCTACATCGGACAAGTCCCCCGCCGCAACCCGGGTCAGAATCTGGGTTCCCGGGTCCCGCGGATCGGCAACGGCCGGCGCGGGCTGCTGCGCCCGGGCCACCTGCTGGGAAAGCCCCTGCATCGCGCCGACGAGCGCCTGCCCAAACTGCTGCATCTCGGCCCGAGACACGGGGGCTTCGCCAGGCGCGGTGGTGGAGGGAGTCGTCTCCACCACCGGCTGGCTTGGCTGGCTCACTGGAACAACAGGCTGGTCAGGCATAGGTCCCTACTCTCTTTGATCGGTCGAATCCGGCCGCTGGTACGCAGCCGGCTCACTCGCGAGGGGCTCCGGCCAGTCGGCGAGAAGCCCCGAAAGGATCATCGTACAGAGGTCCGACTGGCCCTTTAGAAAGCCAGTCTGGTACCCCCGCTGCTCCGGCGACTCGTCAAACTTCCCCATTCGGGCCAGTAGCTGGCCCTGGAGCTGTTGCTGGAACGCCTCCAGGACCTGTCTGAACTGGGGGTCCAGCGGGCGCCCCTTGCTGTGCGGCCTGGAGTCCGAGGGCTGCCTGTTGCTGGACAGCTTGGAGAGCACCGACAGTGCCCTCGGTGATAGCGCCTCGGAGCTGTTCAATGAATACCTCAGGGTCGTCGACGTTAGCGGCGGAGAGAATGCGCTCTGCAGATTCGGTGATACCCTGCAATGAACTGAAGGCTGCCTTCAAAATGAATTGGTTGAACGGCGGTGGCGCCTGCATAGCCTGAAGGGCCACGTTTAGGCCCTGGACTACTTTCGCGTAGTAGTTGGTGAGTACTTGATCAATCTGTACTGCACGTTGGAATAGGGCTTCGGCGTTGTCTGTTTCGCTAGCGGTCCGCAAGTTGATTCCGAGCCCGCCCGCTACCGGCCCTTCGGGGAACAGAACTGAGCGAACAACCTCGGAGTCTCCAAGGCCAATCACTCGTTCGATTCTGTTCCCGTTCTGTGCTGCCTCGAAATACTGATACAGCGAAATTCCATCTTCAGCGAAGCGGGACAGCTCCAGCCGGTCGAACGAGAGCGTACGCGCTAGAACGATCTGCCCTTGCTTCAGCAGCGCGACCGTGCTCGTTGCAGGGGCCGGGTGACCACCGGAGCGCGACTCCCTTCCGAAGTTAGGGTCGCTCATGCCAGTTTTCCGCTCGGCAGCCGCCAGCAGCAACTGAATAATCGCAACGTTGGGCTGAACGAAAGGCTGTGGCTTCAGGTCGAACCGAGTCTGATCAAGCCCTGCAGTTGTGTAAACCAGCCCATCCCCAAAGGTCTGCCCGACCAGGTTTGCATCCCCTGTAAGGCCCAGGATTCGGTTGCTCCAGCTAATCGAATCCACCGCTTGATTCAACATGGTCGACATACCTGCCTGTAGGTGTTCGAGGTCTTTCGCGACACCACGGCTTCCGCCTGGCTGCCCCGTTCGCCGGTAGGCCAGCTCGTAGAAGGCCCAGCTACTCACCGGGTAGGGGTATGCCATTACATGGAGGATCTCCATGCTTTCCCGCTCGAAATAGACCGTTATCGCAGGTCTCGCTTGGAACTGGTCATCGGTTGGCCCCGCAACGCGATACCCACTCATCAACGGCCATTCCACGTTCAGCTCGACAATTTCAAACGGCTTGAACGCCTCAGGGCCGTCGGGGCGAATGCTGGCGAGGTCCATAGTCTCAGCCCACGCTCGGCTCTGCGAACCGCCCCCCTTGAACAGCTTGGCAACGGCTTCCTTATCCCAGTCGCCGCCGCCTTGGCCAGCCGGAGTAGCCGCCCGGATCAAGTCCCCCGGCGTCATAAAGGTCGACCGGATTACGTATTCGCTCTCGGCAATCGAGCGCCCCGGCTGCCAGCAAATTTGCCCCAGCGGAACGTTGAACACGTGAATTCCGTTATGCAGCTGCACGGGGCGGGGAACTTTCGAGCCTTCAAAGAACCGGCTCCTCACTCGCCGGCCCCACTGGAGCGCGAGAACGCCCCGGCCGCAGACGGTCGAACTCAACAGGGCATCGTTGGAAGGGGAGCGGAAATCGAATGCGTTATCGTCGGCTTCGTTGTTCCAAAACTCGACTAGCTCTTTCGCCTGAGTACGTAGCGCCTCGTTCTTCGTGCTCGGAGCCCAAACCTGGCTCGTAGGAAAGAGCGAAAGGAACCGCCTCGCTTGAAGAGAGTCTGCATGAGTCGCAATAAGCGGGTAGACCATGTTCGAGGCGTTCTGGAACGGGCGAGAGCGGGTTGGAACAAACGGCTTCGCCTCATACCACTCCCAGTCAAGCGCTGCCTGCTCTTTGGTAGTCTCATGCTGGCCTAACGCCGGAATAATCAGGTCATCCAGCGCCCTTCGCATGTTTCGCAGGGCATCGGCGTCTAGTTTCAGCTTCTGGCCAATAACAACGGCTTCGGCCATTCGTTCGCCTAGCGAGCTGCTGCTTGCTTCGGCTGGGGGAGCTTCGAAAGCCGGTTTTCAGAACCTTCCGCCTCCTTCACCGCCCCATTTACCTTCAGTAGCTCGGCTAGCTCGGGGTCGATCTTGAAAACCACCCCTGTCGTCCCGGGTGGGCAGCCAATAATCGGCTTCCCCTGACAGAGCAGGATTACGTCCTGCCCAGCAACCTGCATCGGGCTTACCTGCCCCACCAAACCATCCGGCCCACTGAGCTGGATCAGACTCCAGCCGTGCTTTTTGCTCTTCGGCAGGTTCCGCACCAACGCCCAGCAGTAATCTATTCCCGGAAGGAACGTCATCCAGTTTGAAAGCTCTTTCGGCCCTGGCAGGTGATCCCATTCGCTGGGCAGCTCGAAGGGGTTTGTCTCACTCATGTTCGTTCTCCACTAGAATGCGCATTTCAAACAGCTCCGTACCGTCATCTGTTAGAATAACGGCTCCGGTCCACTCGTATTCGTCCGCTAGATCACACATCGCCCACTCAGGCACATACCGCCGGGTCCAGTCCCAAGCCCTCACCCGCTGGTAGTAGCGGAACGCCTTCTCGGCCACCCCATTCGGTCCCTTAGCTGGGCAAGACAACACGCGGTGCGCTCCGGGGGTAGTCGAACTGGACTAGATCACCCCGCTCTTTGCTAAAGCCGTCGGGCATTTTCCCAAAATGGGGCCGAATCCTCTGATCGAATTGGGAATCGGCGGCTTCTTTCGAAAGCTCCCCGCTTTTCACCCGTTCAACCAGCTCTTGAAAGGCGCAGTAGACCGAAAACGGAACTACCACAGTAAAGCGGCGGCGCATTCCGAGCACACTACGCCGGTTCATCATCGTTTGGAGCCGCTCCTCGGTAATACCAAGGCGCTCTAGAACGTCGTTTTTCTCTGCCATCTTAGTAAGCGGTGATCCGGTCCCGCTGTTGCTCCTCTTGTCGGCGTCGCTTTTGGTCTTCCCGCCTTCGTTGGTCGCTGAGCGGTGGCGTTACATAGTAATGGTACGCGAAAGCATCCAAGCAGTCTCTTTCATCTGCTGCGGGATGGTACGTAAGGTACTCCATTTGGAACGGTGCGCAGCCTTCCCGGTTCAGTAGGTAGTCCCCTCTTTGCCATCCCAGCGTGGTATCGAGAATCCGCTTGTTCTTGTCCTTTTTCCCTGGATGCATCGCAACGGGCTGGAGCCGCAGGCCGCTCCATTTCTGGCCAGGCTGTTGCAGTAGAAGGATCACGTGGCGGTAGCTAACAGAGAAGTTCACTTCTTCGACGAATACCTGGTCTGCTTGCCATTTTTTGGCGAGAAAGAACAACAGATCCACCACTCCCGGGAGCGGTCGCCGAACGGCGAGGCTTTCGAGAATGAACTTTCTCCCCACCGGGTCGACACCGATCACAACGATACCGTTTCGGGACCCGGGTTCAGCTTTTAGCTCACTTTTCTCCGACGGCGCCGGGTCAAGAATGATCACTTTCCGGAGCCGATGAATCGGAACCTGAGCCGGCTCACCTGGCCGAACAAACTGGGGCTCGATATAGAGCGTGTTGTCGACGATACGAAACCACCGTAGGTGGCTTGGCACTAGCGCCATCTCACCCGCTGGCATCGGTAGACACATAGACTGGCTCATAAAGGTAGACCAGTCTCGGTTCGCAGCCTTTAGTAGCTCTGCCTTGCTATAACGGGTTAGAATAGGCTCACCGTTTAGGTCAGGGTCCCCGTCAGCATTCTCAAGCGCGCTCCTCCGATACAGTACGTAATCGAAGTCATCCGTTAGGTCTACATATACATCTTTGTGCAGCCACGGCGTACACATGGTCAAGCACATTCCACCCTTCGCCGGCCGCATTAGCTCCAGATGGGTCTTGAGCCAGTTCCGCACCTGGGCCATTTCAGCCGCGCTATCCCGGTGCTTCGGCCCGACGAGATCGTCGAACTTGATTTTAGGCCAGTGGTGGCCCGTCGAAGCGCCGCCCACACCAAACCCCATAATCGAGCCTTCGGGGTCGGAATGGCGGCGGCCCTCGAAGTCCAGCCGGTCATCGTTCCACTTGAGCGCGTGGCTTCGCGCTCGCGGATCATTGAACGCAACCCCTCGGGGAATCAGGTCTCGATAAACCGCGTGGAAGAGCGGAGACCGCTCAACAGTCGAACGAATGGCCTGGAGCCATTGGCTTGTGTTCCCGGCAGTCTCATTGAAGATCACTAACGGCTTCGCAGGTTCGCAGCAGATCTGCCGAAGCGAATCTGCAACCGTTCCAATGCTGCTTTTCAGCGAGTCTCGGGGCGACTGCATCATGGCTCGCTGGTAGCCGGGCTGGCCCCAGTTTTCGACCCAAGCGCACATCTGCCCGTGGTAGAGCGGCTCGAGCTGATCGAACCCCATGATGTAGTGGGAGAACAGGTAGAGAGAGTCGTTTAGCTGAAGGCGGATCTGTGCAAGCTGCTGCTGGGTTGCTTCGTGGGGCTGGCCGCCACTGGCCGCCATGTCATCCAGCGCGGGAATGCCGCCCTGTTTCACGGGAGTCCGTCGAGCTGCTCGGGCCGCTCCAGTGCTCCGGGCTGTGGCCGCGCGTCGGTGCCCCGCAGAACATGCTTGCTCCGGGTGATATCGATGGTCTTGGCGGCGCGGGCTTCTTTTAGCTGATCGACCAGCTCGTTCGTTAGCCGATGGAAGTCGGCCGCTGCCTGCCCGACGAGCTGGCGGTCCTCTGTTGCAATTCCATGCCGGACATCAATTTCAACGGGGCGCTGCGGAAGTACCAGCGCCGAGACTGCCTTTGCCGTGTCGAGCCGAACCCGTTCATTAGGCGACTGGAGAAGGTCCCCGTACGCCTGGATTACGTCCGGCATGAGGGCCAGTAGACACTGGCGGCTGGCTTCGATTTGGCTGGAGAGACAGTGCTTGGTCCGGTGAATGGCTTCTACTAACGCAGGGGAAGGGACTTGAACCTGAGCGAGTTCACCTGGCCTTAGCTCTGCCCCTTCTATGAAGCGGATTGCCAGCTCGAAGTCGTGGTAATCCGGCTGGCGATAAGGAACTGGGCTTCCAGTGGTGAGGTAGCTGGCCACAAATGGAATGTGGCACGGGGCTTGCCGAGGCGCAAGGGAAGCGAAGGAGAGAGAAGGGAGAGAGCGCGGGGCGAGAGGGACGAGCTAAGGGGGCGGGGAGCGCTTGTGGGAGCGCTTAGGCTGGGCTCTGAGGGCCCTGGAGGCAACGAGCCTGATTAGGGCAAGGGGTCGGTGTGGAAGGGCCTGGAGACGGATTTTCTCCGGAGACCAATGGTGCCGCAGGACGAGAGTATAGACCTGCTTGGCTTCTGCGTAAGGGAGCTGAGGGAGAGCCATGGGGAGCTGCTAAACAGAGCTAAACAGAGCTAAACAGAGTGAAAGAGAACTAAACCTGTTCAAAGTTGACCCCCCTCGTGCGTTGTGGTCCTGAGCCGGGTTCCGTTAGCTTACCCTCAGTTTGCTACATAAAAGATTAAGAGGGGAGGGTACGCCTCCCGTTGGTCGTCTGATTATAAGTAGAAAGAGAAAAGGTGTCAATGGGAGGGGGAGAGAAAAGGGGGGGTGAGGGAGAGAAAGGTTAAGGGGATACAGTAGAGGAGGAATATATTTAGCTGGAGCGGAGGAAAACACCCCTTTAGCATTGGCACGAAACCGCTTGGAGTGGGTTTAGCAGAAAACGGTGACAGACGTTGACACGCGGGAAAGAGGATAGTTAGAAAGGTTAGCGAGATAGAAAAGGGAGCTAGCGAGAGGGTGAAACGGTCCAGCGGCGGGGCGAAAGGGCTAGCAAACGGCGGGGCGAGGGCGCCCAGTGCAGCGAGAGCGCTGGCGGGGGCGCTGAACCGAGCGAGCGATCTGAGCGCTCTGGCGCTCTGCTGATTCGGCTTCGCCGAGCCGAGAGAGCGAGCTAAGCGGGGCGAGCGGCGCGGAACAGCGACCGCGCTCGTTCGCGTGCTAGCCCGGCTTATTGTGCTAGATCGGCTTCGCCGATAGCGCTGCTCGCGGCGGCTGCGACGACTGCGACGACTGTGCTTATCCGGCTTCGCCGATTCGGCCGAGCCGAACTAGCTGGCCGGCTGTCTAGCTAACTAGCTAACTTATCTATCTAGCCACTCGTTTCTCTAGTTACTCTTCTATCTAACTACTGTAACAGTCTAGGTACTTCTGTGGGCTGGAAATTTTTGTAAGAGGACCCAGCTTTACTCTTCCCCGGGCCTGGTGTGGTGGGGCACCGGGGGGAAGGGGAGAAGGGGGGGCGGGGTAGAAAGTATGCAAGGGGCGTACCAGTAGAAGGTATGCAACTACTGTACCAAGTAGCTAAGTATGCAAGTACCATACCAATGGCTAAGTATGCAACTATCATACCCAAATACTGTTAGTACCTAACAAAAGGGAGCGAGTCTAGAGGGGCTGTCCTGGTTAGGAGGGCGATGCGATTGACTAGCCAGGCTAACCGAGGCTAGAGTGGTTAACGAGGCTGGCTTATCTTAGCTAGCTTGATACCAAGTGTTAGTATACTATCACATTGATTGTCCTCCCCTTGCAACAGAGAAACGGCGCCAGACAGCCACCCAGCCAGCCAGCCGCCGAAACACACAAGGGGCGCTAGAGACAGCCAGCCAGAGAGCGCTAGAGAGCGGTTTAGCTAGTTAGAGCTAGCTTTAGCTAGATTAGTGTCAACCCAATGAAATCAACCACTTAGCCGGCTCGGCGGGCGGGTTAGCGGGCTAGCCGCGCCAGAAAGCTCAATAGAATCAAGGGGGGCTTGCGAGATAACCTACTTACCAGTAGAGTTGCCCTTGTCGACGCCAGCCACTCAGCTGGATCGAGCCAGGGATCGCGGTAGCCGAATCGGTCACGCAGGCCCTGGGCGCAGCGAGGAGCCACGAACCCTCGAAAGGCCGGAGCGCGCCTCACCCAAGCGCTCCACGGGCAGCGGGCAGCTAGCGAGAGCTAGAGATACCCCGCGGCGCGGGATAGGGCGGGGGAGGCACCCGCTCCAGGCCGGAGAGCTAGGTGTAGCGCCCTAGAACGGCCTGAAACAGAAGGAGTGCAGCGCCCCTGCGGACCAGAGAGCTGGGCTAGCGAAGGGGCACCGCACAGACTAGAGAGCACCCTCCATCCCTATTAGCGGACAGCGCTAGGGATGGGGGGTGCAATCGCTACCCAATAGTCCACCCCAGTTTCGCAGCGGGCCATTAGCTGCAAACTAGACAGCCAGCAAATAGCTAGCTGCCCAGACAATCAATGGCATAACGAGATAACACCATGGGACATGGACTTATGGGTCGAGATCAGATGGTGCATGTGGGTAGTAAGATGGATATTTGGCATAGCAGCCAAACCAGCCAGCGCCTCAGCGAAATAGCGCGGGACACCAGCAGAGCAGAGTTCACTCGGCTGGCCGGCCTGGACTTTAGCTTGGAGAAAGTCCAGCTCGAGTACCAGGGTAAGCCAGTAAAGGACGTGTACGGAATCCATGTAGTCGGCGAAGCCGAGCCGCTCCGCGGCGTAGCCGTCGGCCGAGTCTATGAGCTGGTACAGCCGAGTCGGCTACTTGATATGTCGGATGCAGTACTCGCAGCCGATAGCGCCGCTTATAGAGATGTCGGCGGGACTCTGTTCGATAAGCGGAAAGCTTGGCTCAATATCAGGCTCGGCGGAGAAAGCAGAATCGTTCGGGGTGGAAAGGCCGCAGCGGCATTCGATGGCGGAACCGATGTTTCGCTGCCGAACCTGCTGCTCTCTACTACGTTCGACGCCAGCCAGAATACGGTAGTAGCAAGAAGCCTGATTAGAGCAGTCTGCCAGAACACCATCAACATGGCAGCCGACAGCGGGAACGCGTGTTGGATTCGGCACACCAAGTCGCAAGATGGGAAACTGTTCGACGCGGTGAAAGCGCTAGAGGTGGCGTATAAGGAGCTTTCCGAAGGAACCGAGCTGTTCCAGGGGCTCGCAGACACGCCGATGGAGCGAAACGCAGCAAGAGGGTTCTTCGCAATGCTGCTAACCGAGACCGAAACGCTCGAAGAGGCAACTGCGAAAATTAGAAAAGCCAAAGAGAGCGCCCCCCGAACCTTCAGCAGCTGGGAAGACCAAGGCAGCCTGCTTATGGGGCTGTTTGAGAGGGGAACGGGGAACTTCGGGCAGGATCGTTACGACGCCCTGAACGCGGTGACCGAGTACATTGATCATCAAAGGGCAAGAATCCGCGCTTACCGCGGAAAGACCGCTACCCAGCAAGCAGACCATCGACTCGACTCGACCCAGTTTGGCAGCGGCGCCGCGACGAAGCGGCGAGCCGTTCGGCTGCTTAGCCGAAACTGAAACGGACTGATCGTTGCTCGGGCCCGCTGCCAGGTGGCGGGCCCCATGGAGCGATCAGAGCGGCAATCAAGCCGCGAGGGAGCGCAGAGATGACCTACATCGTAATCGCAGACGAGACCTACCCGGTGGACACGGCGGAGCAGTGCGAGGTGGCAGCGGAGGCGCTGCGCGAGGCGGGGCTGGAGAGCGCCGCGGTCTGGACCTCCCCGCTCGAATCCCTGGACGATATCGCGTCCGGTGATCCGGACGCGTACCGCAACGGCAACGTCCTGTTCGCGGCGCGTGAGCCCGAGGTCGAGCCGCCGACGCTGAAGATCAAGGCCGTGGGCGGGGGTCAGTTTCACATTTGCCTGGACAGCCAGGATCTCGGCTGGATGACGTATCTCGGCTCCAGTCGCGAGGAGCTGGTGCGCTGGGCCAAGAGTAAGTACGCGGCGCAGCTCCCCGCAGAGTGCGAGGTGAAGATCCTGGACCGCAGGCATCTGGGCGTCTCGGACCCCGAGGCGACGGAGCTGGACGAGGCCGCCCGCTAGTGCGCCCCGCCACGAGCACCGAGCGCGCCCGCAGTAAAGCTGCTCACCCGGTAGAGCGATCGAGCAGGTAGGGACAGCAAACCTGCCTGTTCTATTGGCTAGACCAGGAACAGATCAACCGGACTGACTGTTGGGGAGATGCACATGTACCGAGTGAACTATGGAAACGGGCAGGTCAGTAACGACTACCCTACCAAGGTCGCCGCACAGCGTCACATCGACGAAATGGACATGTACCGGGAATTCGCCCGTATCCAGTGCTGGGATTCCGACGCGGGGGCGTGGTTCTCGGTGCGCCGTGGGCGAGTCGAAGGTGTCGGTAGGCGCGCACGGTTCATCCAGGAGAGCGCCAGCTAGGCGCGAGGAGATATAGGGATGGAGATCATAAAGCAACCGAAAGACCAACTAGACTACTGGTGTGATGGAGTAGCAGCGCTGGTGAAGGCAACAGCGGTGGCCCATCTAGATGACTGGATCAAAGCGACAGTTCCGCCAAGCGAGCAAGACCGAGTGAGGGATCGGATTGTTGAGCTGGTCGGTGAGTATCCGAGCTTGTTAGCCGGTCGTAGCTGGCCCGAGCTGAGAGTGCTAGCAGAGAAAGTAGTAGTAGCCGCTTGGACTACGAAGCCTGGCAACAGCTAGAGCGAACAGCAGCGCTAGCGAAAGAAGCCGTCGCGCTAAAGAGCGCCTTAGAAGCGGCCTTAGCTAGACTAGACCAGCTAGCGCCGCCGCCGAAACGTTATCGGTGGTTGAAGATGGCCCGCCGCTGGCCAGGACTATCAGCGAGCCGCTTAGCGATGATTAGCCTACGGAAGAGCAGGAACCCCAAAGGCCGGCCGAAGCAGCCGAAACGGCCAAGCTGGCGAAGGCCCCGAAACAGATAGGAGCGAGACAGATGAGAGCGAAACAGTGGCGAGATAGGAATAGAGAGAATTACTACCCCCTCGAGAATCGCTGTCCCCTCTGCACGGGGCAGGGCATGGGGGAGCGCGCGCTGGAGCACGTCCACGGCTGGGCGCTGGTCGTGCTGGCCCTGGGGGTGCTTGGGGTGCGGGCTGTGCGGCAGGTGGCGCGATGAGCGCGGCCACCGTCACCGTGGACTCGATCATGGCGCTGCACCCGTGCCGGGAGCGCAGCCAGGTCGAGGCCCTCGCGCAGGGTCGCACCGAGGCCAGCGCACTCGATCTACTGCGCCTGCCTGCGCTGGGCTGGGCGGACTGCCTCTGGGTGCTGCGCGGCGCGAAGCTGATCCCGAACCCGATCTGGCAGCTCTGGGCGATCGACTGCGCGAAGCGCGCGCTGCCCCTCTACGAGCAGCGGCACCCGGACGACAAGCGCCCGCGCGAGGCGCTAGTCGCGGCGAGTGCGTACCTGCTTGGCGAGATCACGCTGGACGAGCTGCGCTCGAAGCGCGCCGCCGCGGCCGACGCCGCCGCCTACGCCGCCTTCTACGCCGCCGCCGCCGCCGACGACGACGCCTACTACGCGGCCTACGCCGCCTACTACGCCGCCGACTACGCGGCCGCCGCAGCCGCCGCGGCCGCCGACGCGCGCCAGAAGGAGCGGTGCTGGCAGCGCGAGCACTTGACGCAGCTCGTCGCGCAGATGGGCGGTGCGCTGTGACCACCCCGAGGGATCGCGGCGTGGCGGCAGACGACGCGGAGGAGGACCCCGGCTCCCCCGCGCTCGTCGCTGCGCTGGCGAAGGTCGCCGAGTTGCAGAACGAGAACGACGACCTGACGGAGCGGTTCATCCGCCGCGGCGTGGAGCTCGAGCAGGCACGCACGCGCCGGAACGCGCTCGCCGAAGCCGAGGAGGCCGCATCTCTCGCGGTGCATGAAACCCGCCAGGCCGAGATGGATGCGCAGCGAGCGCGGGGGCTCTACGAGGAACTGCGTGGCGAGTACAGGAAGCTCGCTGAAGAGCGGGACCGACTGCTGCGCGAGTCGGTCCGAGCCGAGGAGGCCGAGCATCAACTCAACGAGGCGCAGAACATCGCACACTTCAACGGCGCGGAGCGCGACCGGCTGAAGGATGAGTGCGATCGACTCCTGGAAGCGCTGGTCGGGGAGAAAGAGCTGCGCCAGAGCCAGGTCGAGCGCCTTCACATCGCCATCGAGTGCCTCGTTGCCGACGAGGTGATATCGGCCGGCCGCGCTCGGGAGCTGCACGGGCTCTCCGTCGAGGAGCAGCGGGAGCTTTGGCGGCGGCACCCGAACGACCTCTACATCGGAGGCAAGTCATGAGCGCCGAGAAGAAGCCCGCGGCCCTCACCCCCGCGCAGCAGCTCGGCCTCGAGTTGGGCGGTGGGGGTTGGGCGGCGCTGCTCGGCCTCGAGCAGGACAGCGAGATCGCACGCGAGCGGCTAGAGCACGACACCGAGCGGGCCCGAGCGCGCAGGCCGCAGACGCTGCTCGAGCGAGTAGACGAGTACGACCACGAGGTAGGGACGGACTGGTCCCGCGCGGCGAGGGAGGACGACCGATGACCGATTTGCCGGTCCCCAAGTATGCGATCGGCGCCGTGGTGTATCACCCGGAGGTCCGTTCCAGCGCCGAGTACGTGCCCTGTCCCGACTGCCTTGGCAAGCGCACTTGGCACGCAGCGCTGCCAAATGGAGAGGAACTCGACTTCCTCTGTCCGACCTGCACACGCGGGTACGAAACGACCGGCACAGTGCACTCATGGGAGGTCCAGGGCTCCGTCCGAGAGTTGACCATCGCCTCGGTGCGGATCGACACGAACGAGGCGAATCCGGTCGAGTACATGTGCTACGAGACGGGCGTCGGCTCGGGGCAGGTCTGGAGCGAGCATCTACTCCACGCAGACCGCGAGACCGCCGAAGCGCTGCTCCCGAAGCTGATTGAGGAGCGGCGCTGGCAGCTGATCGAGAGCCGCGCCACGGACCGCAAGCGAAAGATTGAAGACGGCCCAGGGAGAATGGTCGCGCACTACCGCGCCGAGATCCGCGACGCAAAGAAGACGATCGAAGACTGCGAACGAGGGCTGGCGCGTGAAATGGGGCAGCGATGAACTGCGCCGAATGTGAACTGCGCCCCGCGCTCGCAGAGGACCTTTACTGCCTCTGCCTCGAGTGCAGGCGCAAAGAGAACGAGCGCGAGCCTGCGGACACCTACGGGGAAGAGATCAACCATCCGCAGGACGAAGCGCACCGAATGCAGGAAGCACGGAGGCTCAAGTGAAGTACCTGGCGCTCAACCGCTGCCCGATCCATCCCGACTTCTTGTCGGTCGTCCTCGAGGACGAAGACGGCAGCGGAGTGCGGATGACCCCGGCGAAGTGCTGCGGGAGATGGGAGACCGTCACCCGCTGGCCCATCGACAAGCAGATGGCCGAAGACTTCATCGACCAGATGCATGACGTGCTCGAGGCCGCACAGAACACGCAACGCGAGCCCGACCCCGACTACTACGGCGCGAACCAAGCAGAGCGCGACGAGATGATCGAGCGGGCAAGGAGACTCAAGTGAAGCTCACGAAGTTCATCGCCGTTCTCGCCGTGTTTGTCGCGCAGATCGACCTGCAGATTGGCTCATTCATGCTCGGCTGGGGCATGGAGCCGAGGTCGTGGTGGTGGATCTTTGGCCTCGGCCTGTGCGGCAACGCCTTCTTCCACCTCGTAGCACGCCATGTCCTCGAGGAGATCAAGGAGCCGAAGCCATGAAAGCGCGCCTGCTCGTCCTCGCCCTCGGGCTCTCGTTCGTCGGGGTGCCGCTGTGGATCGTCTGGCCAGCCGAACCCGCGACAGACCTGCTCACCGAGTGTGGGCCGCGGGTAGAGCGAGCCTGTACAGCTGTTCGCTGCCCTTGTAGGAATAGTTTGCATACGCACGTTTCGGGGGAGGGTACACGATGAGTGAGAAGAGAGTGCCTGTACTGTATTTAGACATTGATGGTACGGTCCGCTGGGGGAAGGACGAGCTGGGCCGGTTCGTAAACGAGCCTGGTGACGTGCGCGTGTTCGATGAAGTACCGGCCCTACTAGCTCGGTACAAGGCTGCTGGCTGGCGCATCGTTGGGGTATCGAACCAAGGCGGGATCGGGCTTGGTATCGTCACTGTCGAGAATGTCGTCACCGCGATGTGGTCCACACAGCTGGCCTGCTGGAACGCTTTCGACAAGATCGCGTTCTGCCAGCATCATCCCGACGCGCCGGACCCCGAGTTCGCTGTGTGCTGGTGCCGCAAACCGCGCGCAGGTCTCGTGATCGAAACAGCGATAAGCCTGGTCAATCTGCACCCCGGCGAGCTGTACCCGCCGCACCTCGCGCTGTTCGTCGGTGACCGCTCTGAGGATGAAGGCTGCGCACAGGCCGCGAACATTCGGTTTATGTCGGCGGCCGACTGGCGCGCGGGGAAGCACCAGTTATGAGCTACGACAACTGGAAGGCAACTGACCCACAGTGGGAAGGGGAGCGAGAAGGGCCAGCGCTAGAGCGCTGCCAGCGCTGTGGGAGAAAGCCGGTAGAGCAGCTCGAGCAACCGCCGCTGTGTAATGGGTGTGTCGAGAGAGAGCAGTTTGAAGCGGCCAGCGAATGGGCCGACTCGTTAGACGGCAGCGAAAGGACCAACCAATGAACTGGGTAGAGGGGTTGTTTACTGGAGCCTTAGTGATAGGGTTAGGGGTGGTAGTACTCTGGCCGAGAGCTAAAGCGAGTGAAATATGAGAATGTGTAGCAACCG